>ERZ1673752.159-NODE-159-length-123471-cov-9.873963_pt1 | contig 123471 bp, 81 predicted proteins | sample MGYA00580195_ERZ1673752 | MGnify/ENA primary metagenome ERZ1673752 (study PRJEB41218, sample SAMN15661744) | gut metagenome | host: Homo sapiens | place: Canada: London | collected 2015-08-20/2019-03-30 | study: EMG produced TPA metagenomics assembly of... | reverse complement strand
GTTAGCTCATCGCCGTACTTCACCGTGGCAGTGCCTTTCACCCCCTCGGTGAGCGGCAGCGCCGTGCCGCCAACCTTCACCGTTGCGCCGCCATCATTCAGATTGCCCTCAACTGTCACCGTCAGCGTGTACTCCTTCGGTGTGTAGCTAACTTTCACGTTCACATCGCCAGCCACCGTGATTGGGCTCGCTGGGTTAACCTCCGCATTGTACCCCGCCACCTCAACGGGCTCTACCGTTAGCTCATCGCCGTACTTCACCGTGGCAGTGCCTTTCACCCCCTCGGTGAGCGTCAGCACCGTGCCGCCAACCTTCACCGTCGCGCCGCCATTACTCGGATTGCCCTCAACTGTCACCGTCAGCGTGTACTCCTCCGCCGTGTAGCTAATTACCACGTTCACATCACCAGTCACCGAGATCGGGCTCGCCGGGCTAACCTCCACGTTGTATCCCGCCACCTCAATGGGCTCTACCATTAGCTCATCGCCGTACTTCACCATGGCAGTGCCTTTCGCCCCCTCGGAGAGCGGCAGCGCCGCGCCGCCAACAGTCACCGTCGCGCCGCCATTCGCGTTGCCATCAACTGCTACCGTCAGCGTGTACTCCTTCGCCGTGTAGCTAACTACCACGTTCACATCGCCAGCTACCGTGATCGGGCTCGCCGGGCTGACCTCCGCATTGTACCCCGCCACCTCAACGGGCTCTACCGTTAGCTCATCGCCGTACTTCACCGTGGCAGTGCCTTTCACCCCCTCGGTGAGCGGCAGCGCCGTGCCGCCAACCTTCACCGTTGCGCCGCCATCATTCAGATTGCCCTCAACTGTCACCGTCAGCGTGTACTCCTTCGGTGTGTAGCTAACTTTCACGTTCACATCGCCAGCCACCGTGATTGGGCTCGCTGGGTTAACCTCCGCATTGTACCCCGCCACCTCAACGGGCTCTACCGTTAGCTCATCGCCGTACTTCACCGTGGCAGTGCCTTTCGCCCCCTCGGAGAGCGTCAGTGCCGCGCCGCCAACCTTCACCGTCGCACCGCCATTCGGATTGCCCTCAACTGCTACCGTCAGCGTGTACTCATTCGGCGTGTAGGTCACCGTCACCTTAACCGTACCCTTCACGATGTAGCTCCCATCCTGCTTCTGATCTGCACCCTCCACGGTCACTTCGGGGGTATATCCGTTCACCGGCATCACCCGGACCTCTATCGCCTGGCCGTAGTACACCTCGCTCAGCTCATCGCTCTTACCCTTCTCCACCACGCTGTAGCCCGCCCCTGCCGGCGCGTTGGCTATCGGGTTCTTCTCTAGCGTGTACTTGTTCGGCGTGTAGGTCACCTTTACCTGCACATCCCCCTTAACCGTATACACCCTGGCCACCGGCCCTTCCAGCCCGCTCAGCACCGCTACCGTTGGCGCTGGCTGATCGTACCCCGGAACCGCCGTGGCCTCTATCTTAATCTTTTGACCTTCAGCTACCCAATCGTTCAGAACTTGGTCACTCGTAGCATCCTTTACCACCACTTTATCGCTCTCCACCGCGGTTGGATTCACCGTCACGGTAAGACTCCACGCCTTGGCAAAGAGAGCTTCCACCAGCACATCCTTGGCTTCAACCTCCACTTCTACGCCGCTCGCCTTGGCTTCGCCATTCACTTTCAGCTCCTTGAGCGCATAGCTACCCACCAACCGTGGTGCCGCCTCTATCCGCAGCTTCTGCCCCTTCGTCAACACCGCACCGCTCTCCAGCTTACTGTTCCGCGTCACATCTGTCACAGTGATAATCCCCACTACTGGATTTTGGTAGTACAGCTTATACTCCGCAGAGCTACCAAACTCCGCCCATATCTTCGCTCCCTCTTTAACCACCGTGAACGACACCTGATTATTCACTAGCTTCTGCGCCGCTCCATTAATCGTGAAAAGTTTGCAGATGCTTCCCGCATTGGGATTCACTGTCACCAGCAACCGTGTATCCTCTGACACCAAACTCCCATTTTGGTAGAGCTTCAACCCATCCATTGAGGTCACCCTCACCTCGCCAGGACCATTGGCCAGCACCTCTAGCTTCTGCTGCCCTACAGGCAAGAACTCGGCCACTACGTTAACAGCTCCGCCAGCCACAGTCTTTGGCACAGTCCACACCACCTCAGTTGCCTTCACGTCCTGCTCCTCTTCGTTCACAGTGAGCGAACTGAGGTAGCTACCGCTTTCCGCCGCTGCCTTAATGTGCAACTCAACACCACTTTCCAGCTCTGCACCAAAAGCCAACGGCTGGGTCTCTCCCTTCTTCGTCACCGTCAAACTACCCTTAGCACCGCCCTCTTTCCGCACCTCGTAGGTGTACAGTATCTTCTTGCTGCCATCTTTTACAAACAGCACACGTATCGTCACATCGCTCGTGCCTACCTGATACTGGTAGGGCGATTCCCCTGCCAGCCGAACATCGTTCGCCCACACCCCCTCGCACCTGCTCCCGTTCTCAGGCGTGACCAATATCTTCAGCTCCTCGCTGTAGCATACCTTAGAGCTTTCTGGGGTTAGCTCAACCCCCTTGCGCGTCACTACCACATTCCCCTTTCCATCTCCGCCTAGGGCTATTGCATTGAGTAGATACTCCTTTTGCTCAAAGCTCCCTTCCACTATTACCGTCTCATCTGCTGCGGTCACTGTGTACTCCACAGTCTGCTTCTCTTTCTCGGAAGCCGCTGCGGAATGTGAAACTCCATTAATCTTTATCTCCTTAATCATATTGCCAGGATTCGCAGTGGCTATAATGTCTACATTCTGCCCCTCGTGCAGCTCCGAGTTACTCACCAACTCCGCATTGGTGCCGCGATCCTTCGCCACTAGCATTCCCCCAACCACAGGCAGCAATTGCAGCGTCTTCGTATCATTCTTCGCAAAGCGCGCCTCCACGGTCACGCTCTCGCCCTCTGCCACCGTGTGAACATAGCCGCTTGCTTGTTGTTTCCCATTGACCAGCAAAAGGACAAGCTGATAGCCTCCATCCGGCTTCGCCACTACGGTCAGCTCATCACCATTTGCTAGCTTTTCATTTTGTTCTAGCACTCTGCCCTCCCGAATCACCCGCAATTCGCCCCCTCTAGTGGAACGCAGCGTCAGTATCATCGGGCCGCTATCGGCGGCGAACGCTGCCTCTATCCGGATATCATGATTCGTTACCGTTACGCTCTGACCGCTCACGAAGGGCTGCCCATCCACCGTAAGTCTACTCGTGTGCGCATTCGCATCCGGCACTGCCGTTATCTCTAGCCTATCATCTGTTTTTACCGGGTCTCCGCCTAGCAAAATCTGCCCATTCCGACGCACCTTCACCCTGCCAGGCCCGCTCTCCGCAATGGACATTGCATATTCTCCATCCCGCGCAAAAACAGCCTTCACCGTTACAGCCCCTTGCACTACGTACCCTACACGCGGGTTGGAGACCTCTACGCCGTTCACCTGCAGCGTAACAAAACGTGACCCTCCATCAGGGGTCGCCGTTATGCTTAGCTCATCGCCTGCACGTAGCGTTTCTGCACCATCGTAGACCGTCGCCCCATTGCGGGTCACCTTTACTGTTCCCTTTCCGCCCCCCTCTATCAGTCTATACAGTCCCAAGCGGCTCCCAGGCGTCTCCTTTTCAAAGTAGGCCACTATCTTCACCTCATCCCCCACAGTGATACTTTCTGGTGAATGGATCCCAACGTCGTTGAGCGTTAGCTGCGCCAGCTTATAGTCTTTCGCCGGCGTTGCCGTTACCTTCAGCTGCGCACCCTTCGTCAATGCCGTTCCCGCTTCCACAGGCACTCCTGCAGCATCTAGCACCTCCACCTTCCCCGCAGCTGCGCTCGGCTGCACGTCTACGAATAGGACCGGTTTCCCCATCTCGCCGAACGTCACCGAAATCTTGGTATTGCGCAGCACCTCGTACTCGACAGCCCCCACCTGCTTCGCGCCGGTCACCGATACCCCCTTCACCTCATTCCCCGGTTTGGGGTTTGTCGTCACCTTCAGCCGATCGCCGATATGGATCGTTGCACCACTACTCACCACACTCCCCGCAAGCTCCACGGTTACCGTCCCGCGACTCCCATCAGCCGGCAAAGTCTCCACGCTTAGCGTGTAATCAATCTTCTTAAATGTAGCCCTTACCCGCACGTTTTCACGGCCCACTTGGAATGTCTTTGAGGGTTCATGCGTGGTTCCATTCACCGAGAATTCTGTCGACTCCCACCCCTCGGCCGCTTCTACCTCAAACGATAGGGTCGCACCGCTCACCACACTGCCGCTATTAAGGTACACCTTTCCGCCTGCCTGGTCCTCCTTGTACACCCTGACGCTGCCCCCTTCGTTGCCCTCCACATCTATCGTGAGCACCTGCTCTCCCTGTGGCCCAAACACCGCTCGAACCGTAACGTCATCCTTTATCGAAGCGGCATCGATCGTATAGGTAAAATAGCCATTGCTCTCGGTAGCATTCACAGTCTTCCCCTCCACCGTGAGCGAAACGAGCTGTTGCCCCCCGCCTGGTTTAGCACTCACTACCACGTCTTTCTCCACCTTCACGATTCCTCCAGCACCTCGCGTTCCTATCACGCCTCCATGCCTCACCACCTTGCCCCCCTGCTCAGCTTGCAGCACGCCCTCCCCCACGTTGACTAGCGAGAGAATGACACCATCCAGCTTGGCAAAACTCGCTTTCACCTCTACGTTGCCCACGGCTGGCACTTTATACTGCGTGCCCACAAACGGCTCGCCGTTAACGTAAATCGGCCCGGATACCCTGTAGCGCGACTCCGGCTGCGCCGTTATCGTCAGCTCTTCGCCCGCAGCAATCTTCGCGGCGCTACCCAAGGACTTACCATCCCGAGTAACCACCACCTTGCCCCCCGGAACAATTGGCAAGTAGAGGTGCTGTTCTTCGCTTCCCTCTTGCACAAAATGGGCGAACACCGTTATATCATTGTCTCCCACCAACAATCCGCTCGCACCGCTCGCTATTGCCTGATCCCCCCAATATAAGCTCTCCAGCTTCCATCCACTCGCTGGCATAACATTCACCCAAAACCGCTCGCCAGGCTCCGCTATGTACGGGAAAGTAGCCGCTTCATACCCTGCTCCTACCACAGCTTTCCGCAACGTCACAACTCCCTCCCCTTGCTGCGATAGCAACACCATATGGTCATCCATGCTGCCAAATATGGCCTCAACGCTTACATCCTGACCATCTGGCACCGTGTACTCCCTGCCGCTCTCCCACGGCACGCCGTTCACCGTCAGCAGCTTGAGTTCATTCTCTGACCCTGCTTTCACTGAGGGCTGGGCAACTATCGTCAGCTGCTCCCCAGCCACCACCTGCTCTCCCGGCCTCAGCCGCTCCCCATGCCGCAGCACCTTTATATACCCACTCCCAGTCACCTTCTGCAGGCACACGTAGGCATCACTCTTCGCAAACACCGCCTCCACGTATACATCCTCCCCATCCTCAAAACCCTTGAACAGCTTTCCGCTCTCAATTTTCTTTCCATTGGCGGTAAGCCGCACCAACCGAGCACCAGCATCTGGCGTTGCTGTCGGGGTAAAACCACTAAAACTATATATCTTTGAACCAGCTGCTAAGTTCCCAAACGATAGTTTTCCCGGGCCAAACACTTGGAACGTTAGATAGCTAGGACGATCCTCAGAAGACTCATAAGTTGAAGCGATGGCAGAAATATTTACATCGTCATTACCCACTACGAACTCATCGCCCGAAGTAAACGGCGCTCCATTAACCGTAGTGGAAACCATTGCATAGTTCCAAATTGAACTATTTAAGCCGTCCATTAAGCCAGACGTAATTCTCAATCGGTCTCCAGGCCTCACCTCATCTCCATTCCTAAGTTCCTTCCCTTCACGCAGCACCTTTACCATACATGCACCCTCCTCCACTATCGCAACTATTTGCTTCCCTTTCTCTGCAAAAGTTGCGAAGACTCTAAACGACGATACTCCTCTAGGCACAACAACCGTTGAGCTATCGCCTTTCTCTGAACCTGTGATGGGTACAGGCGCACCTCTCAACGTAAAGGTACGTAGCACCGCTCCTCCGTATGGTTTGGCTTTTACGCTAATTTCCCTATTCACCGCTAAAAAATCCCTTTGTGTTTTTGGCCTATTAGACTGCACTACGCTGAGTTCACCCGGTCCTTGTGATACCATAATCAACATCGTTCTAGTATCCCTGTTCCTTTTAATAAATGCATCTACATAGGTATCCTCAAGCAGCTTGTACTCTTTACCTCTCACCCACACCCCATTAGCTACTACGCCCAAATCAACTCCACTGGGGGCATACAATTTGAATTTATCTGACTCTCCCGAAGCTATCCACAATTGGCCACCCTCAGCCAATCCAACTCCTTGAAAGACTAAGCTCGCTCCCCGATATCCGCTCAAATTGCACCTTATCAAGAACTGCGTTCTTTTGAACCGCACCTGCACCTGCTGCCCATCGGCCAATCGTGAAAAAGACGTTCCATTCGCCCCCGCTACCTTTTCGCCGCCCACTCGCCAGCTTTCTACTGCCCACACTGAGTTGCCCCACTCATCCTCTGTCAACGTCGCACCACTCCCAGGATCCGCAATGTAGTCAACCTTGGCTCCATACTCCACCTCTTCTCCTCTACTAACAGAGGCCGTCAGCGTTCCGCCATTCTCGTAGTGCAGCTCGCTGCTTCTGTTATTAGTTTTTGCAAACACTCTCGCCTGGCTCTGCAGTACCCCGTAGTCCACCTTCACCATCTGCGGCATGAAAGCCACCTCAACCCGCTTGCCCGCCGAGCCATCAAGCTGCAGCTTTACCGTTACCGATCTCCCCTCTCCATCTAGCTCCACTTCGCTCGCATTAACTGCTTCACCATCTAGCGTCACCCCCACCTCAGAAGTCGTATACGCACCGCCACGCCTCAAATTGCTCGCCACCATGTAGTGCTCCGCTGCGGTCGCCGTCACCACCAGCTCGCCCTTTTCCGCCGGCGTGCCGCTCCCAATCAGCTTCCCGTTCAGCGTAGCGTTTAGCTTTCCATGCCCCGTCGGGGTGGTAAACACAATCATTCCACCCGCGGCCGCCTCTACGCCGCTCACCCCAGCTCCCTCAAAGGCATTCGTCGCAAAGCTCGGAGCACTCGCCCCCACGTATATCACCTTTTTAAGGTGGTTGCACCCCTTGAACGCTTCTCCTTCAATATCCGTAACCTCGCTGCCTAGAAAGATGGAAACAATGCTGCTACGCTCTGCGAAGGCCTTCTCCCCAATCGCCGTCACTCTATAGCTATAATGGCTGAACTCAACTCCATCCTTGCTTCGGGTTATTGTTAAAGCCGACGGCAAACTCACATTCCCCTGGAGGTCTTTAGCCGACTCCACTACCTTCGCCGTACCCGATGTTCCATCTATACTATACCCCACACCGTTCACCCAGTAGAGGTAATTCTGCGGGTTTGTCTCCTGCGCCTTCCAGCCATCCTGCGCCCATAGCCGGCCTCCCGGCAGCAGAAGCAACATGAATAGGAGCATCCACCGCCACACCAAAGCGTACAGCCCTCCCGCTTCGCGCTTCGTAGATTCTTTTAGATTACTTTCCATAACCTCCATCTCCTTTAACCTTTACGTCCATATTCCTACAAATTCACCACCCAATCACCAAACACACATCTGCCTCCCAACACCATATACCAATCCTAACAGCTAGTAACTGCATTGCCACTCACTTTGTTTCACAGAATCTATTTCACATGCCATTTTGTTGACGCATCGCCCCGTAAATAGTGACGAACAGCCGGAATCCGTTGACAAAAATTTCACACCCGTAACGCATATCTTCCTTAGAAGCCCATTCTACCCCTCCATTTTTTTATCTCTGCTTGCAACCTTCAGCCTAATTCGCTTGGAATGCATAGGCAGGGGAGGCTTTAGCCCCCCTGCCACCTATACACCCTTGCAGACCTCCCGCACACACCCATACATCATGCGCGCTAAATTGACAACTCCACCCCTCCGGTAACCCACCGCCCCGGGCGCGGCACGTGCGGATAATCCATCGTTACCTGCCCCAGCACGTTCTGCGCATTGATGAACAGCCGCAGGGCCCGCCACGTGTAATCAACTGACACGTCTACCGTGAAGCGATGGGGAAACGCCTTCTCCCGATTATCGTCCAGCACATCCTTATACACCCCGCTACGCTGGGAGTACTCCGCAGCCAACCGCACCCCAAAGCCCTTCGGCAGCGGGCATACCGCCGAGAGCGTGGCGCGGTGCGCTAGATTTTGGAAAGCGTAGGCAGACCCTGCTACATCGCCCCCCGGTGAAAGGAGATGATTATACGCATACGCAAGGCGCAGCAAGCTGAAACCCATATACCCTGGCGCCCACTGCACAGATGCCTCTCCCCCTACGGCATCCACCTTCGCATGATTGGTCGCTTTCCACACGTCGGGCCGGTCGGCCTGCTGCACCCAATCGATTATTCCACGCCCAAAACGGTAGTACGCATCCAGCGATGCGCTCAGTATGGGCGTTCCGTATGAAAAGCCCAGCTCGCAGGTCAACGCCGTTTCAGGGCGTAGCAACGAATCGCCCTGCTGCGTGGGCGACTTGTAGTAGAGATCGGTAAAGGTGGGGAGGCGGAATGCCCTATTGGCCGCCAGCCGCACGCCAAAATCGTGGGGCAACGTAAGGCCAAGATCTACACCGTAGCCGTAGGCGAATTTAAACGCCGTGTTGTAGGTGGTCATACCCCCAAGCGTAGCGGACAGCATGCCGTAGCGAAGGGTCTCATTGAGCGCTAGGGAGTAGCTCGCACGCTGCGCCGCCTTCACGTAAAACGCTTCCTTACGCCCAGGTACCGCCCTTGGGGTCGCCTTGGGAATCCCGAGATTTGAGCTATTAATCATGTCGTAACGCATATTGAACGCCACGCTCGTGGTAGAAATCCCTGCGGATACGCCCCCGGCCACGCGCCCCGTTACGAGGTGGGTGTGATGGTAGTTATGCCCCTTGTACCACGCTGGCGATGCATCGCGGAAGAGCTCAAAGCGATCCCGATTGCTGCGGTAGCCAACGTGCGCTGCAAGATTAAACATGCCGTGTTGATACCCGTAGCGTATCGCCGCTACCGTTGTGCTAAGCGACTCAAACTGTTCGGCATACTTCGGGGAGTAGAACGCATTGGCGCCAAACGCCTTCGACTGATGCCCAAGGTGCGCCGAGAGCGTTCCCTCGCCAAACCGTGCCGATGCAGTGGCGAAAGCATCAAAATCAAGTAAGTCGGTATTGGTGGCGTACCCTCCTGTGCTCGTGCCGGCAACGAATCCCGCCGCATCAACCGCACGCCCCTTTAGAAAGCCTTGCATACAGCCGTCGAGGGTGGAGTACTGCCCCCCTGCCAGCTTCCCATGAAAGCCGTTGGCATTCGGCTGTTTCGTGATGATATTTATCGCCCCAGAAAAGGCTCCCGCACCGAAGCTGCGTGCGCCGGGCCCAGTAAGCACCTCCACACGCTCTATAAATTCGGGGCGTACGGGAATGTTGAGATTGTGATGCCCCGTCTGCGCATCGGTGATATCCACCCCATTGAGCAGCACGAGGCACTGGTCAAATCCTCCCCCGCGGATGGCAATATCCGCCTGCGCGCCGTATGCCCCCCTCGTGCGAGCCTCTACCCCAGGGGTAAAGGTGAGCAAATCGGCAAACGCTGGGGCCGCGGGGAGCCGCAGCGAAGCTGGGTAGACAATGTGTATGGCATCCAAACGTTCGGAGAGATAGGGCTCCGGTTTCTCCCTCTCCACGAGTACCGAGTCAATAGCATGCTGGGCAAGCGAATCGGGGTAGCTGCTTTGCCCAAAGGCTCGCTGCCCAAAGGTAAGCGTGGTGTACACTATCGGAAGAACCCCGATGGTAACCGATCGTCCAAGCGACCTGAACACGGCATAATTGGTGTGCATCCACCGTGTAAAGCGCACGGTCACCTGCCGTTGAAACCAAGATGCAAATAGCATAGCTAAAAATGTATTATGCCCCCGCGCCGCGGGGACGGTTATTAAACGCCGCAAAGGTAGCACCCAGACCGCATAATGTCACCATGCCATTGCGGCGCATGCCTCCTCTCCAACGCAGTGCCGCCGTTGCGTTTCAACTAACCGCTATTCGCTCCTAGCCCTGTCTCGCAACCAAATCCCCCATAGGCTAGGCCACACACCGCCGCAACCTGCACCCAACACCCCCGAACCCCACATGAACTTTGCTCGCCCATGCAGCCCCATCCGTAGGACGGTCTCTCAATAGGAACGCCCTGCGCAGCCACACATTTTCATCTCCACGTTGAATTTGCGCTCGCAGTCGGTCGTCAGGGTCAGTCTTGCAGACTGTCTCGCCCTTGGGCGAGGGTACCGGGGGTTTGAAAACCCCCGGCTATTCAAAGACCGTCCTTCGGACGGAAAGCGCAGCGGCTGCGCCGCACCCTTTCAAACATCTGCGCCTCCAGTTGCGCAGGCACCCATTTCCGTCTCCACGTTGAATTTGCGCTCGCAATCGGTCGCCAGGGTCAGTCTTTCAGACTGACCCTAGTGACCTTCGCACGGTCAAACATCCTCGCCGCAACCTGCACCCAACACCCCCGAACCCCACATGAACTTTGCTCGCCCATGCAGCCCCATCCGTAGGACGGTCTCTTAATAGGACTGCCCTGCGCTTCTCGCCACCCAATGAATCGCCTAGCCCTCTATCTCAAAGTACTCTAGCAACGCCCTGAAACTATCCTGCGCCGTGAGGCAGGTGTCCAACAGATAGCCCGGCACACTCCGCCATTCCCGCAGCCCCCTGTAGTAGAACATCTTCAGATCCTCGGTAATAATGAACGGCACTATGCCATGGCTCAGGCACTCCTTGAACATTATAAGACGACCCACCCGCCCATTGCCATCTTGGAATGGATGTATCGCCTCAAATTGCTGATGGAAATCCAATATGTCCTCTAGCGATGGGTTCTTCTTGCTACGGTAGGCACGCAGCAACGCACGCATCTCCGCGCCCACACGCTCTGGGGCAACCGTTGCTGCGCCCCCCACCTCATTGGGCAACCTCTTGTACTCTCCCACAGCAAACCACGATTTCAACGCATCGGTCGTTCCCGACTTCAGCATGCCGTGAAGCTGCTTTATCAGCCCCTCAGTAAGCGGCTCGCAAGCTCGCGCTATGATGAGATCAACGCACCGAAAATGGTTAGTCGTCTCTATTATATCGTCAACCATTATGGGCCCTTCGGTCACACCCACCGAATGCGTCTCAAAGATGTACCGTGTCTGCTCCTCGGTTAGACGGCTGCCCTCAATATGGTTAGAGTTGTATGCAAAATCAACCTGCGTGCGGTGGTATATTCCGCCCTTCAGTCCCATCTCCTTTTGCTCCTGCAACGCCCGCAGAAGCGGCGACACCCTCGACCTCGCATTTTTTCTCTTCGGCAACGGCGCATCGGCAGGAATGCTCCACACCTTTCCGACAAGCCTCGCCCCCGATATTTTCCCCTGCGCGCAGTAGTTCCGCACGGTGCGCTCCGCTACGCCGTGTGCCTCCGCGTACTCCCTCACCGAAATAAAATCCACAACCATCGGCATAAAACGCTTAAATCTCCACGCCAAGATACTGTTTTCTTACCGATAACGGCAAGAAGTGGGTAAAACAGACGATGGTTTACACTTTACACTAGTCCCTATCACTAAACCAGGTCACTAAATCCTCCAGGAAAGGGGTTTGCAGCGACAACGGCAATGCATCGTCCACTTCGTACACCTGACCATCTCCCACGGAGCCTCGCAACCTATTGCCCTCATACGTCAGCTTACAGCATTCCATCCCTTCATGCAAGATTTGAAGCGTAGCCCCATCATCTGTGTATTTCGGTATGATTTCTACCTCCCGACGCAATCTTTCCTCCAGCAACGACTTGATTTCCGTGTACTTGCTTAGCAAGCGGCAAAACCGTACCACTCTAAAAACCTCGGTGTAGTTTGCTGACTCCGCTCGATCTCGTTTACACGATAGAACTCCAAAACCTATTGCGTTCGCTAACCGATTAGGATCATTAAGAATACAATCCCGAAATGTCTTATTCCGTTTAAAGTACCTTTCCGTCTTCTCGTACCCCGGCAGAACCGTTTTTATTTGCTGATACAGTGCTTGATACGTTGGGTACGTAGTCCGCTGAAATTTATTTATCATGTGGTATAGAAACCAAAGCTCTATGCAGGGATGACTCTCTATAAACGTTACACCCCTCTTCTCATACTTTCTTTTTACATCTTGATAATCAGCATATTGCTTTTCATCTTTCACCAATGTATCAGTATCCAACACCAAAAAAATCGCATCAGCTCGCGCCTCGGGACGCTTCCTTAGCTCTTTATCTATCAGCTTAAGATTTGCCTTGTAGGAGCTTCGGCTAGGATCGGGAATTTCGGGTTCTAATGAAAATCGAAACCGACTAGACGTACGTAGACTATCAAAATAGACCCACTCCGTAAGACCCTCTCCGTAAATCTTCACCGTATATCTGAACGGTTTATTGCGCTGCCTCATACCTACCTAATCAACATTGGAGTCTAAAAAGATACCACCAAGCTGGGGCTTAGCTCCCAACTTCCCCGCTCGATATGCGCTTAGCACAGATGCCTCTTTGCTCAACCCAAAATCTGTGGCCCGATACAGACGGGTTTCTCCGGCATCCCCTTTTTCTACAAAATGAACCGCATCTCTACGAATATACTCCTCATCCAGCAATAGTAAATCGTGGGTAGAAAATATCATCTGACCCCCTGTTGAATTAACTAGGAACGTTTTTATGAATTGCCTTAGCAAATCGTGATGCAGAGAAGCATCTAACTCATCTGACAAAAAGACTGAGTTGTACTTTATCAAAAGGAACAGCGCAGCCGACAGTCCATACATTCTATTGGTTCCATCAGACTCCGCCCTTTGCGGAAACTCACTTTCGTAGAATGGTGTATGATGCGTAAAGAATAGAACCTCTCGCTGCGGTAGGGGACTATCTTTGAGCTTCCTAAACTGCAAATCGGCTATGTTAAAATCTGCGCGCTCCAACATCTCGCAAATAAACTCCTTACCGCCATTCTCAGACTTAACAACCTGATTAGCAAATCGTTCTAGTTCCGATTGTACATCCACAATTACCCGCTTCTCCAAATAGCTGCAAACCTCCTCGAAAGCATCATTTTTTTCCACATTGGCAGATCTATAGGTTGCAAGCACAGTGGTAGTCACAGAACAATTCGACTCTATAAAAAGCTTCTGCGTAGATGTTAACCCTAATAGGGTCCCAAATGTAACCGTTGAATTGCCTTTCTCCTCATTCCACAATCGTTCGTAAAAAAGCGCACGCCGGTTTCGCGGGTAAAAATATAGCTCTTCGCTATATATGCGGTGCGCATCCAGGGTCAGCAAATATTCGTACAACACCTCACCCACGTAGAACTTTAGCGAAAACGTTGACGGCTTCTTGCGGCTATCTGCATCCATCAAAAATGGGGTGACTTTTATATCGTTTTCAGCATTAAAACCACCTCTCCCCATAAAAAAATTCATTAGGAAGGATAACGCTATCAAAACGTTGGTCTTACCCGAGGCATTGGGTCCATAAATGACACCCAGCTTAGAAACTCTCGTATTCCCAAATTTGACCACGGCACGCTCCTCGTAGGTCTTATCAGATGTCGCCGTAAAGTCTAGCACTTGCTCTTCCCTTATTGAAAGGAAGTTGCTCACCTTAAACTGAACTATCATACCCCTTAGGCCCGATTATATAAACCTCTTGCAAAGATACGGAATAAAATAGCATTGCAGAATGCAACGTTGCATACCCCTAACCTTACAATCTCTAACTGCTATCCGCTAACAGCTACCGCAGCGCAACTTGGTGGCTCTATACGGTACTCAGGGGCTACCCTGCGCCGCCATGAACAGTACTCTCCAGGAACACAGCCCTCTATCCCCTACCCATTCCCCTTTATCCTGTATATCCGCCCCGGCTGGAGCACCACCTGACCCACAAACTCCAAATGCAGCATCATGGCGTTCAGCTGATTGATTGGGATTTTCAAGGTCCGCAGCAGCTCATCAATTGACATCTCCTCATGCGCCCGCAGCGCATCGAGCGCACGCTGCTCCTGCGGCGTTGGCTCATAAAAAATCGTCTGCTGCACAGGCATCGGGCGCCCCTCTCCCCCGTTCGGAATGCTCCACATCAATGCGCTCTCCAAATCGTCGGAATTCTCTATGAGCGATGCCACATTACGTTTTATAAGCTGGTTACACCCAGAGCTCAGCTCCCGCCCTGCGCCCCCGGGCAGCGCAAGCACGTCGCGCTGGTAGTCCATTGCCCGCTGCGCCGTCACCATCGCGCCGCCCTTCACCGCGCTCTCCACCACCACCGTGGCCGTAGATAGACCCGCAATGATCCGATTGCGCTGCAAGAAGGTACCCTTATCCGCACTGCGGTGGCTCATGAACTCCGTGAGCAAACCGCCATTGCCGAGCATCTGCTTCGCCAGCGCCACATGCTCCATCGGGTAGAAATGCGCCATGCCGTGCCCTAAGACCCCCACCGTGGGGAACCCATTGGCCAACGCCGACTCGTGCGCCGCGCCATCCACCCCATGCGCAAGGCCGCTCACCACCACCAGCTTGTACCCCTTAGCCGCCAAACCGCCTATCAAGCTCTTCACAAAGTCTCGCCCATAGTCGGTCATGCGGCGCGTCCCCACCACGCTCAGCCACTTCCTGCCGTAATACTGCTGCAGCGGCGTGTCGCCGCGGTAGAAAAGAACGAGCGGCGCATCGGGACACTCTTTCAGGAGCGGTGGATAATCAACATCACCATCCAAATATATGCCGAGATTATTCCTCGCCGCGTATTCTATCTCTCGCTTCGCAGCATCAAGAATGGCGGTACGGTCAAGCATGCCGAAATGCTCCTCCATCACCTGCCCAAAGCGCGGTAGCTCCCGCAGCTGCGCGGCTGGAGCAAGGAACGCAGCCTCCGGACTCCCAAAGAATTCAAGCATGCGGCGCGCCGTGAAAGGCCCTATCTTCGGCAGCATTGTCAGCGCCACCATGTAGAGCGCGCGGCTGCTATTCACATCTCCCATCGCCTTTCCCTGTGCCTTAAATGTCGCCTCCTCTAGTTCGGTACGCCCCAACGTACCGCTACTGCGCGCTGTGCTTTTTCAACATCACCAGCAGCTGCGCCCGCTCGTTTCGCTTCAGTATGGTAATGCTAAAGGGCGGGTACTTAAAGATTTTACTCCCCCGACGCTGCCACAGCGTCACCTCCTCCAGCCACCCACGCCGTCTCTTGACTATCTCGTAACGGTAAAGCTCCTTCTGCGGTATCTCTATGGAGAACTGCTTACTATTCATGGGTTTAAGCTCAAAATACCGAATCCGAATCATACCCGGCAATGCCGTATCGGACGCATATATGTAGCTCGTCTTCCGCAACCTAAAATAGAGCCGATACCCCATGTAAACTACTACAAAGATGCACGTCAGCAGCCACGCCTCCACCCCAAAGCCCCTCAGCCACAATCGTATCGGACGGTAAAAGCTTAGGATACTGAGTATCACCATCAATATCCCAAACAGCTGCTTGGATGCCACTATGCGCTCCATCCGTTTATTGGTCTCTATCGTCATCGCAACGCTCCTCCCGCTACCTAGTAATGCGGGCAGCGTCCATACGCTGCCCGCCCCTACTATCCTCTATGAATTCTACTACTTGCTATACTTGGCATCAATGGCCGTCCACGGACTCGTCGCCTTCACCGAGTCGCACTCCTGCAGCAGCACCTCCACCGCCTTCTCTAGCTGCGTGTCGTGCCCCTGGCTGAGCTTTTGGTAATCCATGCGAACCTTCACATCGGGCTCCAACTGCTGATTCTCCAAATAGTTTCCGTTCGCGTCAACATACCCCACGATGGGAACACCGAAGTAGAGCGACCTATCGATCTGCGTTTCCCACCACACGCTCGTCATCGTGCCTGGCACAGGCATCCCCACCAGCTTACCCACCTTCTGCGTTTTATACACCCACGGCGTTCCGTGCGCATTGCTGTAGTTTGCCTCGCCTATGAGCATCACCGAGGGCTTCTTCCAACGCTTCCGCGGCTGCTCCGACACCATATGCTCCCGCGGCACCTGATCCAGGTATTTCGTACCGCTGAAAAGAACCTCAATATCCTCATGTAGGTGACCACCGCCGTTGTAGCGCGTATCTATCACCACCCCTTCGCGATCATTGTAACGTCCAAAGAGTCCCTCATACACAGCGCGGTAGCTATCTCCATCCATGCTGCGAACATGCACGTAGCCGAGCCGCCCCTTTGAGAGTGAATCTACCTCCTTGCGGCGCTGATCCACCCAACGATTGTACAGCAGATTCCGCTCTTCGCCAAGGCTTATCGGCTTCACCACCTCGCTGCCGCCCTGATAATCTACGCGCACCCGTTCGCCCACCATCCGATCCAGCAGCGCCGGGAGACTCGCCAACGACTCCACCTCCTCGCCATCAATGCGGGTAATTATCGTGCCAGGCTTTACCTTCGATGCCGCCTTATCAAACGGACCGCCTATCAGAACCTCAGTAACCTTCAACCCCTTACCTTTGTAATTCGCATCGTAGAAAAGCCCCAACGACGCGGTAATTGCAGGCTGCTCGCTCTGTGAACCCCTGTAGCCCGACCCCGTGTGCGACGCGTTGAGCTCCCCAAGCATCTCGCTCAGCATATCCGCAAAATCATAGTTGTTATTGATATGCGGCAAGAACTTCTTGTACGTGTCATGGTAGTAGTTCCAATCCACCCCATGAATATCGCTGCGGTAAAACTTATCCTTCACCTGCTGCCACGCATGCTCAAACATGTACTCCCGCTCCTGCGGCGCACGAAGCTCAAACCTTGCCGCATACGATATATTCTTTCTCGAATGGTCTGACACCTTCACCTTTATCAGGCTGCTCCCAGTCGCCACGAGGATATTCTTCGCATCCTTATCAAAGGAGAGCGACCCGCCACCAACCTCCAGGTTTAGCACCTTCTTGGCTTCGCGCTCCTTGAGGTCCACCTTCCACAGGTTATACCTATCTTCAAACTGCGCTAGGTAGTAGAGCGACTTACCGTCCGGCGTCACCAACGCATCGCTTATCGACGCGCTATTCACCGTCAAACGCACTATACGATCTTCAGGCCGATCAAATTCAATCTTGATGGACTTCTTCTCGTCCTTCTTAGCCTTTCCATCGTCCTTCTTCTTCCCCTTCTTATCTTTCTTACCCTTGCTGTCATCATCGCTCGCCTCGTCATCCTTCTCGTCCTTGGCAGACTTGGCCAACTCATCCTCAAACTTGCTCCGCATGAACTTATCGTAGGCCTCCTTCGTGGTAAAGAAGGCGTACACATCCTGCTGCGCACCCCAGCTCGCATGCTGACGGAGCCCCAGTCGGTCGCTGAACCACATAATCATATCGCCGTTCATCATGAACTTGGGTTCGCCCTCCGTATACCCGCTCTGCGTGATGTTGATAATGGGTTGCCCTCCCGCAGCTGAAACAACTCCTATATCGTTATTGGGCCAACGCTTCTTCGCCACGTAGTCTAGCGTCAGCCACTTGCCATCGGGCGACCAATCAAAACTCAAATCTCCATCCGCGTAGGAGTAGTTCTGGCTCCCATCCGTAATCTCTCGCACCGCTTTGCTCGCCACGTTTATCACCATCAGCTTGGTACGATCCTGCAAAAAGGCCACCTCTTTCCCATCGGGCGAAAAGAGCGGCTGAAAATTCTGCTTGCCATTCTTCAGCAGCACCGACTCCGTAAGCTCCGTTGCCCCAGAGAAATTGGGTTCCTCTTTGCGGGTTATCTTTGTGGTGTAAAGATTCCAACTCCCATCACGCTCCCCAGCGTAAACCAGCGTCCGCCCATCAGGACTAAAACTCACGGAACGCTCCTGCGTTGGCGTGTTGGTGATACGGCGCGTCACGCCGTACTCCACCGACGTCACAAAAACATCGCCCCTAACTACCAATGCTACTTCCTTCCCATCGGGCGATAAGCTCGCCTCGTCCGCGCCGCTGCGGTAGGTAATGTTCTGCACAGGGAACTCCTCATTGGGGTAGTTCACGCTTACGGACAACCGCTGCGGGGCAGCCCCCTCACGCATCGTGTAGATTTCCCCATCGTAGCTAAAGCACAGCAAACCATCGCTCGACGACGTAAGATTGCGCACGGGGTTCTTCTCAAAGCTCGTAATCGCCGTAGCCGCCGTAGGGTTCGCCAACGTGGCCTTATAGACATTCATTGACCCGCCATCGCGCTCGCTCAAAAAGTAGAACCCGCTGCCATCAGGCGAAAATATAGGATTCCGATCCTCGCCCGGCCGCTCTATCAGAATTGACACCCTACCGCTCGCCTTGTCGTAGCTCCATATATCCCGCGTGATGGAACTCACATGGTGCTTACGGAATGGATCCTCGTTGCCCTTCAAATCTTCAAAAATCACCCTCTTCCCATCCTTTGAAACATCGAGCGCAGCCAAGGGGTGCGCCAACTGCAGCACCGGATCGCCACCCTTGATTGACATTCTATACAGCGGCTTCGTCCACCCCGTGTAGAAACCGCCGCTCCTGGCATCCGGCGTGTACATGGCGCGGAAATAGATACTATCGCCCGCCGCATTGAATGCCAAGGGGGTCTCCCACGTCGAATGGGTCGTCAGGCGGGTGGGCGCTCCGCCCTCTATGGGCAGCAAGAAGATATCCGCATTGCCGTAGCGATGCCCCTCGTACGCAATCTGCTTCCCATCGGGCGACCATATCGGCCCCGCGGCGTAATCCGTACCGGTTGTAAGAGCTCTCGCCTCGCCACCCGCAGTCGGTACCACGAACAGCACCCCGCGGTAACAGAACGCTACGTTCCGCCCATCTGGCGACACTGCGGGGTAGCGCACCCACAACGGTCTATCTTCCCGCGCACCGTACGCCGTTCCCACGAATAGCAGTAGTAATAATGCCCCAAACAGCGTGCCCATTCCCCGCACGCCTCCCTTCAATCGAACCATCTCGTTTTTCCTTTTTTTTTTCAAATAATTCAACGGCCGCAAGTTACGAATTCTTACGTACTTTGAAAAATCAAATTGCATGCAAGCACCGCAAAATGGCGCCCCCATTGCCTCACACCGCACGCAATCTGGGGCCCCCTCCGCACACCCTTACCTTCGGCAATGTATCAGTGCCAACGTACGATCAACCCTGCTCCCGCCGCGACCCGCACACCCCCTCCCAATACCCGCATAAAACGGCATACAACGCCTGCAGACCCCGCATAAAATTTACGGCCTTCGCAGCCCCGCCGTAGGACACCCGGTTACGGCTCTATCAGCCCCTTCGGAATGCGCAACCTAAGCGGGAACCCCTCCGATGGCTCCGGCTGCTGCGGCATCTCAATGAGTAACTCCTCCGATAGCGGCAGCAGCACCTCCTCTCCGCCCGCACGCTCCACCCCTAACACCACGTTCATGGGGTATTGATACACCCTACGCACTCGCCCCACCATACGCCCCTCCTCATCCTCCACGTAGTGCCCCAGCAGCATAGACTCCAAATCCCCGCCAAGCAACGAATCGCTCGGGCTATCCAAAACCCACTGTTTGGGTACAAAAACTCGCAACCCCTGCAGCGCCTTGGCCTCATCCACCGTGCCCACAAGCCCTAACGCCACAGAGGATCGCCCATCCCCACGCTCGTCGATATCTAGCACCTCGTACGGCACCAACAGTCCATCGCGCTCAACGAATAGGAAACACCCATCGCCAATCTGTACGTTATCGAAATAGAAAGGGTCGCGCCACATGAACGCAACCCTTCCCTTTATACCTACAGGCTTTCGCAGCGTGGCCATCCAAATGCACTCCTGCACGGATGGTGCTGCTTGCAGCTCTCTACTCTGCATCCTTTGGTGCTTCCCCCTCAGCCGCGGCCGCAGCATCTGCCGTTGCAGCCTTCGCCGCCTCGGCCTCCGCCTGACGCTTCGCCTCTTCCTCCGCCTGCTGCGCCTTGCGCTTCTCCTCTATGGCAGCACGCCGCGCCTCATTCACCTTGACCTCAGCCTCATGGCGCTTCACCCCTTCCTGCTCCTTCTTATCCTCCACCGCCTTGGCAGCTGCGTCTACCTTCGTCTGCTTCTCCTCCATCCACTTCGAGAAGCGGCGCTCCATCTCATCGTTGTCAAATGCGCCCTTGGCCACGCCCTTCAGCAAATGGCGGCGGAGCAGCACCCCTTTGTATGAAAGTATCCGGCGCACCGTGTTGGTCGGTTGCGCACCGTTATTTAGCCACTGTATGCTCTTGTCCATATCCAGCTCAATGCGCGCTGGCTGCAACGTAGGGTCATAAACGCCCAAACGCTCTATGAAACGGCCATCACGTGGCGCACGGCTATCGGCTACTACTATGTGGTAGAACGGGGCATTCTTACGCCCATGCCGGCTCAATCTGATCTTTACTGACATCTCTTGTACCTTTAATTGTTTAGTGTGATCATGCAGGGATCCCGTCCCTTGCGGGCGCAAAGGTACGAATTTTACGCAACTCCCAAGCACTGCAGCAAGGGGATTTCAACGCAGAGGGCAGTTAGGTGCGACCAATAAAATAGCTGTTGGCGTTATTGCGATGCAAGCTCCATGCAGGGAATGGAGCGCAAGCCTATCGTTAGAACATTGTCGGAACGCTCCTATACGGTCGATCAAATACCGCCCTCTCCTGCCCCGCATAAAATTTATGACCAATGCAGCCCCGCCCGTAGGGCGGTCTCTCAATAGGAGTGACCCGCGCTGCCCCCCTATGTTAATCCACGCATTGAATTTGCGCCCGCAATCATCCGCCAGGGTCAGGCTTTCAGACTGGCTCGCGTGACCCAATCCTTGCAATCAACTCAATCATCCGCCGCAGCATTGGGGCGGAACTTGCGAACCCTTTCCCCGCGCTCCGCCTCGTCATCCTCATAGCGCCCTTCATCTCCCTCGTCCATTTCCCCCATCCATGCGGGCTGCCCCTCCAGCAGTGAGAAACACCCATCAAAAGCCCCCTCTCGCTCCGCCTCTTCCTGCACCTGCCAACGCTCCACCCCCCTTCCTCGAAACGCGCTACACCCAGAGAATATAGACGTAAAATCCTGAACATTCGCCACGTTCCAACGCCCCAGCTTGCCGTCAAAATTCTCGCACTCCATGAACATCATTGCCATCGACTCCACGTTCCGTACATCCCACTCTGCAAGGCTCTTCCCCACGAACCGGCTACAACCGTAGAACATAGCGTTCATATCAACAACACTCCCCACGTTCCACCCTGCAAACCCCTCCTCCACGCCGCTCCCCATAAAGGCGCTGTGCAGCGACCCGCACCGTGCCAAATCGGGTACATCGGTCGCAGTAATCTGCATATTGCTGCAATCGGCAAACGCTTCGTACATCTCTGTCCATTGCGCTGTGCCCCACTGCACTACCGCCACCAATCGCTGCGCATCCCGCATAGGCACGTAGCTCTCTTCCGACTCGTAGTACCCCCCAAACTGCACACCCTGCAGCGCGCCAGGCTCCACGCCTATCTCGAAGCGACTGCCCTTTACAGAGGGCAGCAACGCCGCAATGTCCACCACCGTTGGCGGTACGCGCTGCGTATCCTCGTCCACATCCAGCACCTCGGCTTCGGCTACAGGGCCCAACGTCCACTCCGCTGCCCCTTCAGCACGCACCCACAGCTGCGCCCCAGCCGCTACCAAGGGGAACTCCACGCTGCGTGGCTGCACCTTCTTTCCCGCCTCCTCCTTGCCTAGCGTTGGCAAACTCAAGTCCCAATGGGTTATAAAAAGACTCTGAACTTCTGGCTGTCTACCATCCTGCGGCAGACCTCCCGCATTTTTCATCTCTCTTCGCGCTAAGTTTCTTCACGCCGCGAAGTAAAGAAAAAAGCAACAAATCAGCCTCTTCACCCCGCGCATTTTGAAGATAAAAATTGTTACCTATACTCCCCGAGAGGTCGGCAACAATGGTCAACCCGTGCGGCCGAAGGAATAGTGCCAAGGTCATCAGGGTCAGTCTTGCAGACTGTCTTGCCCTTGTGGGCAAGAATCCGGGGGTCTAAAGACCCTCGGCTATTGAGAGACCGTCCTTCGGACGGGATTGCATGGGCAGCGAGAATCCATGCAAGGACGTGGCGCATTGTATGTGCCGGTTTGGTAGCAGTGCGTGCAGGTTTATGCGGGTTTTAATCTGCGTTGGTGCAGGTTGTGACGGTATTCGGTTGGCCGTGCCCGCAGCAGAATAATGCGCAAAGCTACACCGCTATAGGTTGCGAAATGTAGGAGAGGCCATATACGGTTGCCTGCACAACTGAAAGCGCAGATGTTTGAAGGGGTGCGGCGCAGCCGCTGCGCTTTCCGTCCGGAGGACGGTCTTTGAATAGCCGGGGGTTTTTAAACCCCCGGTCTCCTCGCCTAAAAGGCGAGCCAGTCTGAAAGACTGACCCTGACGACCGACTGCGAGCGCAAATTCAACGTGGTGATGAAAAAGGGTGGCTGCGGAGGGCAAACCCTGCGAATCACTCCAAACAAAGGGGCGGCCCAGCACCGGTCCGCCCCCGCACAGCTAGCCTATCCTTTCAAAATCTCTAAAAGCGGAACCCGAACGTCAACAAGCCTGTACCCCTGTAGAAACGGCTATCGTACGCCCGCTGGTATCCTCCCATTTGGTACATGTACCCCTCCCCAGGCTGGATGGTATGGCGATACGCAAAATCGCAGAAGAAATAACTCCCATAATAGCCTATCCCCCCGCTCACGTACATTCTCCAGCGTAGCGGCGAGAACTCATCCGCACGGTAGGGCGATGTTCTAAACCCTCCTCCTAGCCTAACCCCCAATGCGCCAAAGAACCACTCCGTGCCAGCACGCACCTCATGCGTCGGCAATAAATACTTCTCTATATCCTCGTTATCCTGCGCGTAATCCATCCCCGAAAACTGCATGAGCGGCAAGTAGGTCATCTCGTACTCCGCCGTCACCAGCCCCCGCTTCCCAAAGGAATAGGCCAAAGAGGCCATAGCCCGCATCGGTCCAGTATAGCTAAACTCTCCCTCGTAGACCCCTGAACTATCCGCAGTCTTTGGTACCTCCGGTTCGCCGTACACAGTGTCTGGATTCCTATACTCCCCACGCGCACTCAAGGAGAAGCGATTCTCAACATTCATAAACGTAGGCGTATGGAACGCCAGCCCGATACGGAGCGCATCCACGGGGCGGTAGAGTGCGCCCAACTTCAGATTTACGCCAGCCCCCTTTACCCTATCGTACGAGTTGAACTGCCCCCATAGCAAACCGGCATCCTTCTCCTCAGCCGTCTCCTCCCGCATGCGGGTGTTCACCTCTCGCTCCAGAAGCTGAATTCCTAGCGTGGCGCCAAAGTAGATACGATTCGTCACGTTGAACGCCACAGACATATCAATTTCGCCCAAAGAACCCCTACTATCCTTTACCACCGACTGCCGCAACCGCTCATCCACAAACCCCGCTGTCCCCGAAAGGATCCATGGAGCCTTAAAAGTTCCCTTAGGGCTTCCATCCAGCATTAGGTAGCTACCGTAAGCCGCGGCGGGGAACCACGGCTGCGTATCGTATGGCACATAGCTATTCCCCCGCAACAAATTGTTTCCAACCAGCCCCTGCGCATTTGACTCGCTCGCTATGGCCGCTAGGAGCGAATTCCCATCGTTCACCTCCGCTTTGTAGGACTGCCGGAAGCGGAAGCTCTGCAGCTTATTGTAGCCGATACCAAAATTCACCCGCAGCAGCCCGCTCGTCTTGTCAACATCACCAACCCGCAGCGAGAAAATGGCGGCGGTACCATCAAACCCTGGCACCAGGCGCCGCGCAATGCTCTTTTGATCCACAAAGCGGGTGCGCACCGCATGCCCCCCCAGCGAAACCGTCCCCGAGAACTCCATTCCTCTGTACATCCCCAGCCCAGCGGGGTTGCCAGCCATGGAGGCCATATCGCCCCCCACAGCCCCTAGAGCCCCTCCCAGCCCCACTGCCCGCGCCGATCCCGTCTGATCCTCCAGCGAGTATAGCACCAGGTCATCCATCGTCTGCGCCGTAGCGTACGTCAGCCCCCCCAGGGCCAACGTCACGCCTACCGCCAATATTCTTTTCATTTTCATAGCATTTCCCCTTTCAATATACGCCCCACACTCACCTCAACATGGGGCTTCTACTCCCTAATATCAAACGGATAGCTACCGCGTACGCGTACGCGTGGCAGTGCCGTTCCTCGTGGAAGGCGAGCTGCTCGGTGCAGGCGCGCTGTAGCTCGGAGCTGGGCTAGGAGTATAGCTTGGGCTAGGGCTAGGAGTAGTGGTTCTTGTCCTCGTTGCCGGGGCAGAAGTCGTACTCCTTGGCGCGCTGGGTGCCGGTTGATAGTTTACACGACTTGATGGCGACGCACTGCGGGTTCTTGTCCTCGTGCCCACATTCTGATTTGAGCGATTGTCTGGATAGCTAGTGGATGGTGCCTGGGGCGTGTAGGTAGGCCGCGAAACGCTAGGCGTGGTGGAGGTTGCCCTCGTCCGAGTCGCAGTACCACGATTCGCTCCCCTCGTGGCGGGTGCATTCATATCGCTACCCGCATCTCGGTTGCTATACGCTGGAGCGGCATCAGTTGCACGGGTTCGGGTGGCCATGCCATTGCGCCCCATTGAGGAGCTGCCGTAGCCATCGGGGCTAGAATAGCCTGGCGCAACGCTCTGCGCACGACTCCTCACCCCGGCAGTTGCCGAACGCTGCGCGCGGCCATACCCACTCATCGAGGCCGCCCTTGGCGATCGCACCCCCTCCACGCGGCGCGGCGATGGTATAGAAGCCTGCGGCACGTAGCCGCCACCATTGTAGTAGCCATCCCGATAGCCGTCATTGTAGCCCCAGTAGTAGCCATTCCGCCACGCCTGCCCACGACCGTACGGATAGCCGTAGTAGCCATAGTAGCCGTAGTAGTAGTCGTATGCATACATTTCGTACGTCCAACGCATTGGGTACGGCGAACAGAACGGGTCGTAAGCATACCCGAAGTAGTATGGGTCGTACCAATCCCTGTAGACGCTGTACCGGACGTTGAACCATGGGTCAAAGGTAACGATATAGCTATAGCTAGGGCGGCCGTACCAGTAGTTCCAAGACGCTGAGGCGTAGCGCTGCGAGGGGGTCTCAATGTAGTAGTTATTCACCGTGGTGCTTCCCCGCCCATCGCTGTAGCGCTCCGAGTAGACCGGGGAGCTGCTCCGATTGTTATCATAACGACTCTCCCCATCGCTGTAGGAGCTGGTTTCACGCCTCGCTGGCCGCTTTACGCCGGCATTCCGATTATCAACGTACTCGCGGTACTCCGCGTAGGAGTCAAAATCCTCAGGACCGAGTTCGCGTGTTTCTTCCTGCTTTTGCTGCGCCGCGGCAGCCTCCTGCGCCGCCTTCTCCTTGACGCGCGCAGCATCAGCCTGCGCCCGCTGCGCCTTACGCTCCGCCTCGGCAGCCCGCTGCTCCGCCTCCCGCCGCTTCAGCCGCTCCAGCTCCGCCTCGCGCCGTGCCAGGGCTACCTCTCGATCATGCACTGCATCCTCCTGCGTGTAGTAGCTACCGTTGACCGGGCTCGCCCCGCTAATACCCTGCCCCGCCATTCCGCACCCCGCCATCACGAGCGATACGCCTACCAATCCTAATGTCCACCATCTAGCCTTCATCTCGTTGCCTCCCATAATTACGCCGCTTGGGTATTTTTTCGTTACTTCGCGACTTGTTTGTACAGGCAAAAGTACAAAATGCATACCAAGAAAGCAACATCATGGCAAAAGAGATCACACCTCGCGCGGAGGACTACTCCCGCTGGTACACAGACGTGGTAACCAAAGCCAACCTCGCCGAGCACTCCACGGTGCGCGGCTGCATGGTGATAAAGCCCCATGGCTACGCCATTTGGGAGAAGATGCAGCGCGCCCTCGATGACATGTTTAAGGCCACCGGCCACCAGAACGCCTACTTCCCCCTCCTCATCCCCAAATCGTACCTCAGCAAGGAGGCCGACCACGTGGAGGGCTTCGCGAAGGAGTGCGCCGTGGTGACCCACTACCGCCTAAAGGTGTCGCCCGACGGGAAGGGGGTTATAGTGGACCCCGAGGCAAAGCTCGAGGAGGAGCTCATCATACGCCCCACCTCGGAAACCATCATTTGGAACACCTATAGGGGATGGATCCAGTCGTACCGCGACCTCCCCATCCTCATCAACCAGTGGGCCAACGTGATGCGCTGGGAGATGCGCACCCGCCTCTTCCTACGCACCGCCGAGTTCCTATGGCAGGAGGGGCACACCGCCCACGCCACCCGCGAGGAGGCCATTGAGGAGGCCAAACGCATGATCCACGTCTACGAAACCTTTGCGCGCGAGTGGATGGCGCTACCCGTCATCGTGGGCGTAAAGTCAGAAACCGAACGCTTCGCCGGGGCCATCGACACCTACTGCATTGAGGCGCTCATGCAGGACGGAAAGGCATTGCAGGCCGGCACGTCCCACTTCCTGGGTCAGAACTTCGCCAAGGCTTTCGACGTGAAGTTCGTTGACGAGAAGGGCGACTCCAACTACGTATGGGCCACCTCCTGGGGCGTTTCGACGCGCCTCATGGGTGCGCTCATCATGGCGCATAGCGATGATGACGGCCTCATACTCCCGCCCAAGCTCGCCCCGATACATGTGGCCATCGTGCCCATCTATAAAACGCAAGCCGAGCGGGAGGCCATCGCCACCGTGGCGAACGACCTAAAGGAGAAGCTCACCAACGCTGGGCTATCCGCCATCTTCGACGACCGCGATACGCTGAAGCCCGGCTTTAAGTTCGCAGAGCACGAGCTACACGGCATTCCGGTACGCTTTGCCATAGGCCCTCGAGACCTCTCCAACGGGACCGTGGAGGTGGCGCGCCGCGACACGGGCGAAAAGCACAGCGTTTCCATCGACAACGCGGTGCAGCACGCAAAGGATTTAATGCAGGAGATACAGCAGAACCTATACAATCGGGCGCTGAGCTACCAGCAGGCGCACATCACCCCCGTGGACGACTACGAAACCTTTAAGCGGCTCCTCGATGAGAAGGGGGGCTTCCTGGCCGCCCACTGGGACGGCACGCCCGAAACGGAGGCTCTCATCAAGGAGGAGACAAAGGCCACCATCCGCTGCATCCCGCACGATGCCCCCGCCGAGGAAGGGCACTGCATACGCACCGGCCGCCCATCGCATCGCCGCGTGCTCTTCGCCCGCGCATACTAGTGTAATAGGCTAATAGGGACGACCGCCGCTCCGTTTGGAGCGGCGGCCGTTTTGTATACGTATATTTTCACCCCACGGTGCTGTAAACCAAGTTACAAAGACCCGTTCTCCATGGCATGAACGCCTCGCATAGCCGTACGGCAACAGCCTACGGCTTCGCACCCCATTCGGTTCAAATTCGCATCAAATTCGGATTTCTCCGGAGAAATCCGAATTTGATGCGAAGGGGGTACGGTGTTGGTAGCCGGTTAATAGCCTTCAAAGGGCAAACTAAACCGCAGCATTTATGACCGTTCAACGGCCAAAGCAAGGCTGCACGCCTTCAAATTTTACTAGATAGTGAAAGATGGGTTACGCCATGCGCATCCCTAGCACCGTGATGTCATCGGTTTGCTCCTCTGCAAGCCTATGCCGGGCGAATAGTCCCAGCAACTCCCGCTCCTGCTCCCGCATGGGGAGCTGGAGAATCTTTTCCAACGTGCGGCTAATGCGCTGCATGCCCAGCTTCTCATGGTCTGAATTGAGCTGCTGCACCAGCCCATCGGTCAGCAAGTAGAAGAGCGCACCCGGGGCGTAGGAGATGGTTGCCATGGTCAGGGGTGGTCCATGCAAGCTACTATCGTCCAAGGCACACGCATTGCCATGTAGGCAGTGCACCGTGCGGCCATCGGGGCTATAGAAAAGCTGTCGCCCCTCTCCGCTAAAGCTTGCTGTGCGCGTGGCGGGGTGTATGGTAAGCACGCTTAAATCAATGGCCACCTCTCCTTGAAAGCGTTTATCCGTGCCTTGCAGCAACTCCCGAAGCTCCACATCAACCTCCTTCAACACAACGGGCGGATCGCTTATGCCCCGCTCAAGTACCACCGAATTCAACAGCATGTAGGCAATAAACGAAAGAGATGCCCCCGACACCCCATATCCCGTGCAATCCACCGCAACGGCTACCACCTGGTCGCCGCACCTGCCCAACCAAAGCAAATCGCCCGATACCACATTCTTTGCCCTAGCAATCAGGAAGCTATCAGCAAAAAGGGCCTGCCGCTCCTGCGCCGTTGGCAGCAGCGACTGCTGTATGGAGCTTGCATATGTGACGCTCTGCATCGTTTTGGCTGTCTTGCCACGCATGGCTGAGTGAACCCTAAGCAACTGATTGGTCTGCTTAAGAGCCTCCGCATGCAACCGTTCCAATCGTTTTCCCTGCTCGTCGAGGGCCTCGCTACGCTGGCGCAGCGCCACGGTAAGCGACTGCAATTCCTCCCCCTGTTTCCGCTTCTTTATCAGCACAATCCAGAGCCGATAGAGCAATATCTCTACCAGCGTAATGGCCAACGCCAAGGCCACGAGTGCCGACACGCTCCACCTATTGCGCTTGGCTTCCTGCTTCTGCTCCTGCGCGAGCTGCCGCTCGTAGGCCGACAGCGTTTCCTGTAGCCCCCGCATATTATCCACGCTCCTGAAGAGCTTCACAGAGAGTGCGCTCGCTACTGAATCTTGCAGCGAAACGGCGAGGCTCTTCATGCGAACAGCCCGCCGGTAGTTCCCACTCTCCCTATAGACTTCGCCGAGCAGACGCAGCACCTTCGCCCTATATAGCGAAGCGTGCAACGACTCGGCATCGTCCAGCGCCTGTTGGTAGGATACGATAGCCTTTTGAAACTCCCCCCTCGCGGCGTAGCAGCGCCCATAGAGAGTCCACGATGCAAAAACTTTTTGCGCTGGGACTCGTTGGGATGGCAACGAATCTACCCACCGCAATAGGGATAACGCCTGCTCCGTATCTCCCTGCTTGAGCCTCGCCGCTGCCACGCCTTGCGCCACGTATCCTGCCCATAGCAGGTTATCCGATCGGAGGTATTCGCCCCGCAACGAGTCGAGCGCCACGGCTGCCTTCTCCCACTGCCCGCTATCTACCAGCCGCAATACATGGGGTAAAATATGGGGCCGCCCCTCCGCGCTAAGCGACAGCCGCCCCAGCTCCGCCTGAATCGAGTCAACCACATGCGTATCGCCTAGCTGCCAGCTATTTGTCAACATTTGCAGCAGCGCCGCTTGCACCATCCCCTCATCACCCATCTCCTTCGACTCCAGCAGCACCGCACGGGTGTACATCAATGCCAGCGCAGGATTTTCATTCCAGGTATAGATGGCGGCGAGCACTAACCCTAGCCTGGAGTACGCCCGTGAGCACAAGTTACTGCCTTGCGACACATACAGATACTCAAGCGTATCCAGCGCCCTGCCATCCCGATCCTCCACGTAGGTGAGGGCGGAAGACATCCAACGGCTATAAAACGCAGCTTGCCAACTGCTATCAACCTCTGCAATCCGCCCCATGCTATCCACCAAACGCTGCGCTTCATCAAAATGAAGCCCATAGACAAGCGAATCGAAATGCGAGAGCCACGCAGTGCAGGCTCCTACAAGATGCTCTCCGTCATTTGGATCAACCTTTGCCGGTTGCACCCGCAGGTTGCACGAAACCATTAAGGGAATCAAAGCCCACACAGCTTGTTTCCACCTCATGCCCATCCCTCCTCCAATCTCACGCCCAACACGCACACATCGTCCGTTTGGAGAGCTCCTACCCTATAGCTATCAAACTCGCGGCGCAGAACCGATAGCTGCTGCTGCATGGAATGCCCCGCACCGCTAGAGAGCAACTTTTCAAAATGGACTCTGCCGTACTTACGATTGTTTTTATCCAGCTGATCCGCATACCCATCGCTACACAAGTATAGCGTGGCGGGGGCAGATAGAACGATTTCATCGTTCACGTACGTCCGATGCACCAACGTACTGCCAACGCTCATCAAGACCCCGCGATAGGCATGCAACTGCCCTTCTGTGTAAAGATACGCAGTGCGACAGGCACTGCTCAGCACTAGGCGCCGCTCCTGGGCATGCCAAACCGCTACGCTGACATCCATTGTGTAGAAGCTCACAAGGCTATCGCGGTCATCGTGCAGATACTGCTGCACCAACCGATGTAGCTTCGTCAGGATTACCGCGGGGTCGGGATTGGACTCCTCCTGCAGAACGGTTCGCATCAAGATGTTTCCAATAATACTCATCAATGCCCCCGCAATGCCATGCCCCGCGCAGTCGAATACTGCCAACACCTTAGCGTCACCCACCTCAGCGCAGCTGTAAAAATCTCCTGAGACCACATCGCGGGGCAGGTAGAGCACAAAGGTCTCCCCCAGAATGCTACGCAGCTTTTCCTCCGATGGGAGAAGCGTTTGCTGTAGGTTCGATACGTAGCGCAGGTCGCCCCGTAGCTCCTTCCCGACGTGGCGCAGCATGCGTTGCGTTTGTTCCAACATGACCCTCTGCTGCCCTATCTCTTCCTGCTGCTGCACCAATTGCATCTGCCTATGCTCCACGCTGGCGTTCACCACGGTTAGCCTATCGGCCACCGCCCGTATGCTGGTCACAGCTTGAATACGCTGTTCGCGCACCGCCTGCATGGTTAGGCCAATAGCCACAAGCAGCGTGAAAAGCCCTGCCATAAACAATGCTACCCACCGATACACACCGCGCCGAGCCAACCGCTCCTGCTCCAGCCGCTCTAGCTGCCGCTGCTGCTCTGCATGCATTAAGAATATCGCATCGGCAGTGGCCACCTCGGCGAAATCCACCTGGGCTAGCAATCGCCGGGTGCTATCATCATACCGTAAATACCCATCAACAGCCCGCTCGGCCCCGGCATAATCGCCAGCCCTTTCCAACTGCTTTGCCGTGGTTTTGAGCAGCAATCGGTACACCAGCTCGCTCGGATTGGAGATACGCAACGCCCGCTCCGCCATCAATAAGAACTCAGTCTGTTCGTCGTCGCCACAATCCTGCCATGCGCTAGCCATCTTAACGTAAACCTCTTGCCAAAGCCGATCGTTTCCCCGCGTCGCTACATAGTTTAAAACAAAATCCGAGTGCGCTTTCACCAAGTCTGTCCGCCCCATCTTTGCGTAGACACGCGCCATCTGCACATGGATCAACGCCACGAGGTCTACATATCGTTTCCGTAAACTTAGCTGCGCATCGTAGCAGGCGTACAGGGCCTCCTCGTAATGCCCATCGCGCAGATAAATATCCGACATGTTGCAAAGCAAGTAGCTGCGTCCGTTGCTATTTCCACGCACCCGCAGCACACTATCCGCCTTTTGGAAATTCTTCAACGCCTCGGTATCGTAACGAAACTCGCCGTATATGACCCCCGAATTAACGTACGCCGAGAACAGCTCCCACTGCGGATTATTCGTCCGAAAGGTTAAAGCCGTTCGAAATGCACGCAACGCATTCGTGGTTTCGCCGAGTGAATAGTAGGTATCACCGCGCCAAGCAAAATATTTTACTAAATCGGCTGAGTCTCCCTTCGCAAGCAGCAACTCCCCCAGCTCATCCAACTCTTGCATAGCCTCGCGGAAACGCAGAGAATCAAGCGCACGATCCGCACGATTCCACAATGTATCAATCCTTGCAACGACATCTTGAGCGTTCGCAGCCGGCACACCGCCCTCTCGCAGCGCCGCAGAATCCACTGCTACGCATTCAGGATCGCCTCCCTTCACGCTGTCCTGCCCCACAACTACGGCCTCACCCCGAGGGTGCGAACAGCCGATGCCCCCTGCCAGGCACACCAGCAACACGCACAGCACCCCTACACCCCGTCTCTTTACATCTCCTAACGACACTTCAGCCTCAACAGTTCGAAATCACCGCTTTTCGTAAGGATTCGTCACGCTCCTTTAACCACCATTCGCCCCAACAAATCGTAATCATCCACTCCCGTAATCTGCACCTCTATAAAATCACCCGGCCGCGCAGCTCCATTCACCCCGCGCACCAGCACCTCACCATCTACCTCTGGACTATCAAACTCCGTGCGCCCCTGCGCCTCGCCCTCTCCATGCAACTCATCCACAATAACACGCAGCGTTTGCCCTACGTGCCGTGCCTTACGGCGCGCCGCAATGGGGCGTTGCGTCTCCATTACCGCCTCCAGGCGACGCTGCTTCTCTTCGGCAGGAATAACGTCCTCAAACCTTGCAGCCGCGGCCGTACCCTCCTCCTCGGAGTAGGCAAAAACGCCTAGATGGTCAAACTCCGACTCCCTTACAAATGACAACAGCTCCTCAAACTCCTTCTCACCCTCCGTAGGAAACCCCACAATGAGACTGGTGCGCAGAGTTACGCCAGGCACCTCCTCTCGCAACCGCCGCATCAACGCCCTTGTGGCCGCCGCATCGTGATGCCGATTCATACTCCGCAGCACCGCATCGGATACATGCTGCACCGGGATATCCAAGTAACGACACGCCTTCTCGCAGCTCCGCATCCATTCTAGCACTCCCTCCTGGAATCCCGTGGGGTAAGCGTAGTGCAGGCGTAGCCACTCAATGCCCTTCACCTCGCTCAGCTTCCAAAGAAGTCCCGCTAAACCCTCCGAATCATGCAGATCCTGGCCGTAGCTAGTCAGCTCCTGCGCTATCAGCATGAGTTCCTTCACGCCGCCCGCTGCGAGCTGCTCCGCCTCCCGCACCAGCTGCGCCTGGCTCAACGATTGGTAACGTCCCCGGATGCTCGGTATGGCGCAGAAGCTGCACCCCCGATTGCACCCCTCCGCAATCTTCAAATACGCATAATGCTGTGGGGTGGAGGGCAACCTACGCTGGGCAGTCTCTAATGGACGCGGCACGCCTAACATTGCGAGCAACTCATCGGCATCGCGCACCCCATACCAATGCGCAATGCCCGGCACCTCTCGCCGCAACTCCCCTTTGTAGCGCTCCGAGAGGCAGCCCATCACCACCACATCGCGCACGGCTTTTTGCCGCAGCATCGCCTCCGCCCGGAGGATGTAGCCCACCGACTCCTCCTTGGCATCCCCTATAAAGCCACACGTATTAAGAATAAGCACATCCTTCGCCGTTGGCTCCTCATCGTAGCGCACTCGCCATCCCGCTGCAGCCAATGCCCCACCCAGTCGCTCACTGTCAACCGTGTTTTTGGAACACCCCAACGTTACCAATACAGCCGACCGCCCATCGCTCTTCTCCATGAATACCTCTACAAGAAAAGTGAGTCTACGAATGCGTCCTTATCAAAGAACTGCAAATCCTCCTTTTGCTCCCCCACGCCGATGTACTTTATGGGTATCTGCAGCTGGTCTGTAATTCCGATAGCCACGCCGCCCTTGGCGGTGCCGTCTAGCTTGGTTAACGCCAAGGCGTTCACCTCGGTGACGCTCACGAACTGCTTCGCCTGCTCGTACGCATTCTGGCCGGTGCTTCCATCCAGCACGAGGAGCACCTCCTGGGGGGCATCGGGCAGCAGTTTCTGCATCACCCGGCGGATTTTCCCCAGCTCGTTCATGAGGTTCACTTTGTTGTGCAGCCGCCCCGCGGTGTCTATTAGCACCACGTCAGTCCCTTGCGCCATGGCAGCGGCCACCGTGTCGTAGGCCACGGAGGCGGGGTCTGCCCCCATCTTCTGCTTCACAATGGGCACGCCCACCCGCTCTGACCACACGGTCAACTGATCTATGGCCGCCGCCCTGAACGTATCTGCCGCGCCCAGCATCACCGTTTTGCCCATTTCTTTGTAGAGGTAGGCGAGCTTCCCTATCGTGGTGGTTTTCCCCACGCCATTCACCCCCACCACCAGCACCACGTACGGGGTTCCTGGTATCGGCTCTCCTATAGGCTTAGCGGGGCTCACAGAAAGCAAATCCTTCACCACTTCGTGCAGCACTTTGTGTAGGTCCTCTTCGGTTGAGGCCGGCGCGCCGCCCTTCACCTTGGCCTCAACGCCATCGATGATACGTATCGTGGTTTCAACCCCTACATCTGCCCCCACAAGAACCTCCTCAAGGTTGTCCAAGAACTCCTCATCCACACTCTTGCGCAGCCCGAAGAGCTTTGAAATTTTTGAAAATAGGCTCGTACGCGTTTTGCTCAACCCCTGGTCGAGCGTGTCCTTCCGTTTTTTATTAAACCAGCCCAGCATGTCGTTTTGCCTCTTTATGCATTCTCCATCTATCCCGCACCCCCATAAATCTTGCCCCACCCCCCCATCCACCACGCCGCGAATTTACCAAATATCATCTATTTTATGCCACCCGGAGCCTTAAAAACGCACAAATAGAGAATGTTGTGAAAAGAAGTAGCTATCAAGCATCTCCCCGTAACGGATGCCAATGCGCTCCACGAATGCCGCAACGGCCTAAAAAAACTACGGCAGCTTCCCGCAGGAAGCCGCCGCAGCGTAGTTCTCTCAGCCTCACCAGCCGATCATGTGTTCATGCCGCCGCACACGTTAATCACCTGGCCACTCACATAAGATGATAGGTCCGATGCTAGGAATACCGCCACATTTGCCACATCGTCGGGCGTGCCGCCCCTACGTAGCGGGATCTGCTGCTCCCATGACTTACGCACCTCGTCTGACAGCTGCGCCGTCATATCGGTGATGATAAAGCCCGGCGCAATGGCATTGCTCCGTATGTTGCGCGATCCCAGCTCCTTCGCAATTGACTTGGTAAACCCAATCATTCCAGCCTTCGAGGCGGAGTAGTTAGCCTGCCCCGCATTGCCCGACACCCCCACCACCGAACTCATATTGATAATCGAGCCGCAACGCTGCTTTATCATGGGCTTCTGCACCGCCTTCGTCATGCAGAACGCCGACTTTAGATTAACCTTCAGCACCAAGTCCCACTGCTCCTCCGTCATACGCATCAGCAGCGTGTCACGCGTGATCCCCGCATTGTTGACCAGGATGTCAATACGACCAAAATCGTTCGCCACCTCTTCAACCACCTTCTCAGCCGAGGCGAAATCGCTTGCGTCTGAGACGTACCCTTTGGCCTTCACGCCGAGTGCCTGCAACTCTTTTTCAGTCGCCTTGAACGTGTCATTCGCCACGATGTCCGTGAAGGCCACATTGGCACCCTCACGAGCGTACGCCATGGCTATTGACTTGCCTATCCCCCTTGCAGCACCCGTAATCAGGGCCACCTTTCCCTCTAACAAACCCATATCTACCTTCTGTTACCTCTACTACCTATAGCAACGCCTTGACAGCCTGCAATGCCTTGTCGTAATCCGGCTCATGCGTCACCTCGGGCACGTACTCCACGTACTTCACCACGTTGTTCGCATCGAGCACCACCACGCCGCGCGCCAACAGGCGAAGCCCTTCCAGCACGAAGCCATACTTCATGGAGAAGTCCAAATCGCGATGGTCTGACGCCATTACTATGTTCTTAATACCCTCAGCACCGCAATAGCGAGCCTGCGCAAAGGGCAAATCGTTCGACACCGCGATAATCACTGCCTTGCCGCCCAGCTTGTCGGCCTCCTGATTGAACCGCTTAGCCTGTAGCGAGCACACCGGCGTATCAATTGATGGGAAAACACTGATTATCTTCACCTTACCATCAAACTGCGACAGCTTAACGTTCCCCAAATCCTGCCCTACGCACGTGAAATCTTGCCCCTTGTCGCCAACCTTCACCTCTTTGCCCAACAAATTGACCGGGTTGCCACCGAACTTCACTGAATGTCCCATACCTTCTTCTCCTTTTTTAATTGTTCTCTTCCTACACTTCTCCCCACAGAACGCATTGACTACGGCTCTTGTTCACTCAGAGGTAGCGTGCCTAACACTGCGCCTCGAGTCTTCGCACGGCCCTACGCGGTTTGATGTACGTCCCCTTCCCCTCCTTGTAGTCAATAACGACATCGCCCTGTACGTTCTTACGTAGTAACGCGTCGGCCAGTAAATCCTCCACGTTGCGCTGCAACGCCCTGCGCAGCGGCCGCGCCCCGTACTTTGGGTCGTACCCTTCCTTCGCCACGTAGGCCAACGCCGCGGCCGTCATGCTTACCTGCACCCCCAACTTACCCAACCGTTCGCGTATCTTCTCAAACTCTATTGCCAACACCTTCTCCATGTCCTTTTCCGACAAGGAGTTGAAAAACACCAACTCGTCTATACGGTTCAAGAACTCCGGGGAGAAATGACGCTTCAGCGCATCCTCTATGTATTTACGTTCGCGTTCGTCAGCACTCCTGGTGCGGGTAGGCGTAGAGAACCCTATCCCTGCCCCGAATTCACTCAGCGCACGGCTCCCCACGTTGGAGGTCATGACGATAATTGTATTCTTAAAATCAACCACCCTACCCCCGCCATCGGTCAACCGCCCATCATCGAGCAGCTGCAGCAGCACGTTGTACACCTCCGGTGCCGCCTTCTCAATCTCATCGAAAAGGACAACGCTGTAGGGGTGGTGACGTACCTGCTCCGTTAACTGTCCTCCCTCTTCATATCCGACATACCCCGGCGTGGTGCCTAGCAGCCTCGAAATGGTACTCTTCTCCTGGAACTCGCTCATGTCTACTCTAACGAAGTTCCTATCGCTTTCAAAGAGGTACTTCGCCAAAACCTTAGCTAAGTAGGTTTTACCGACCCCCGTAGGCCCTAAAAAGAGGAAAGAGCCTATTGGGCGATTCGGGTCGCGTAGCCCTGAACGATTGCGCCGTATAGCGCGCGCAATCACCTCAACCGCCTCATCTTGCCCCACTATCACCTTTGAAAACACATCCTCCATTTGCAGCAATCGCTCGCTCTCCGAGGTCTGCACGCTTTGCACCGGCACGCTGGTCATCATGGACACCACCGCCGCCACAGTCTCAGCTGAGACGTCCAGGTACTTGCCCTGCTGCTGCGCCTGCCACTCCTCCCTAGCACTGGTAAGCTCCCCCGCAAGTGCATTAACCTGCAATTGCAAGCTTTCACTCTGCTCCGTATCATTTAGAGAGTTCGACTTTTCCAACGCCTCATTGGCCGACTCCATCAGCTCCCCTAACACCTTCATGCGCTCGCTCCTGGGGCGTTGATACACCGACACCCTCGCCCCCGCCTCATCCATTGCATCTATCGCCTTATCAGGCAATGCACGTTCCCCCACGTAGCGCTGCGTGAGCGTTATGCAGGCCTTGAGAGCCTCTGGCGTGTAACGCACCCTATGGAATTCCTCATAACGAGGCTGCAAACGATGCAGTATCTGTAGGGTCATCGCTTCGCTGCACGGCTCGAGCTCCACCTTTTGGAAACGGCGCGCCAGGGCAGCATCGCTCTCTATCTGTTTTCTGTAATCGTCTATCGTGGTAGAGCCAATGCACTGCAACTCGCCACGCGCCAACGGCTGCTTTAGTATATTCGCCGCATCAAGCGTTCCGCTAGCTGCGCCCGCCCCTACTATGGATTGCAGCTCATCAATGTACAGTATGGTATCGGAACGCTGGCTCAACTCGTCAAGCATCTTCTTCATACGCTCCTCAAACTGCCCACGATACTTCGTGCCGGCGATCACCGAGTTCATGTCGAGCATCAGTATCCGTTTGGATTGCAACTGCTCTGGCACGTCCTGCTCCACGATGCGTTGCGCTAGCCCCTCAACCAGGGCCGTTTTCCCAACGCCCGGCTCGCCTATAATGACAGGATTGTTCTTCTTCCGACGGCATAGCACCTGCGTCATGCGCTCTAGCTCCTTGGTGCGCCCCACAATGGGATCCAGCTTCCCCTCTCGCGCAAGCGCCGTCAAATCGACGCAGAACTCATTGAAGCTCCGCTTGTCTGACTCTTCCTCATCATCCTCCCCCTCCTCGCTCTTGTACTCCCCTGAACTGTCGGAGTCGGAGGATGACTGTTCAAATAGCGATCCCGCACAATCGTTAACATCGGAAAGGAAATCCTCTATGCTAAACGAATCCTTCTGATACAAAAGCTTGGAGCGCAGCAACTCGCAATCGAAGTTCAGCTCCTCAAAAAAACGATACGTTGCCTCGTCTCTACGTTGCAGCAGCGCAAGGAACAAATGCATTATCTCCAACGTCTTGTTCCCCAAATTCTCCGCCTCCACCAGCATCCTATCGAGTACATCTCGTACCGCTTTAGATGTCGGCAGCTCTTCATCTCCGCTCCGTGCCGACACTTTCACCTTCTGTAAATCCTTCAGAAGGTACGCCTCAAACTGCTGTAAATCAACATCCTCCCCCTCTAAAAAATCATTCACCTTATTCTTCCCACCGTGCAATATCGCGAGCATATAGTGGGTGGGGAGTATTTCTCTGCTCTGCGCACGAACAGCCTCCTCATGCGTCTTGTTCATTATTCGACGCAGCTCATCGCTGAATTGCATCATTCCCATATCTTCTTCCTTTTTTTTCGCCGCTAAGTTACAACTTTTATCCTACCTCTTCTTCCGCCGAAACAGTCTAGATAAACCGTTTGCATGCTTCACTCCAAACCGTATGCCTTCTTGTCAAACCACCACAAAGGCATGACACTTTGTCGCAAATGGCGCGTCTCTACGTTCTTTTGTACCTTTGCAGAAACGTTAACGCTTGCAACAGCATGGATTTAGAAACCATTCTCAACGGACTCGATGTTGCCATCACCATTACGGACAGAGATGGCAACTTTATTTTCGTCAATGATAAGTCAGGGGAAATCAACGCCAAGGGGCATCCGCAATCCTTGATGGGGAAACAGGTGCGTGAATGCCACAATGAGCGGTCGAAGGCGATTATTGAACAGCTTTTCAAAGGGGCAAAAAACGTCTACACCATAACGAAAAAGGGGCAGAGGAAACTCATCTACCAAACCCCTTGGCGCGTCAACGGCGAGGTCATGGGACTTGTGGAACTTTCCATGGTCATCCCCGACTCCATGCCGCACTACAATCGCGACGCTCCGAACCCGCCGTCGAGTAACAACTAGGAACGCGCCTACAGTATCATCTTTGATAGGTCTAGCAGCGCGCCCTGCTGCTCCGTGCGTGAAAGACGCATATCAGCGCAACGGTACGTTGGAGCAGGGTATAGACTCACCAGCGAAGCGTTGTGCGTGGCCATGAGTACACTCTTCCCGCGTAATGCGAGTCCTCGGAGTATTTGTAGAATACCCTCCGACGTATCTGGGTCAAGATTGCCCGTCGGTTCATCCGCCAAAATGAATTGAGGATCATTCAGGAGAGCACGCGCTATCGTTACCCGTTGCTGCTCCCCTCCAGAAAGTTGGTGCGGCATCTTATACTGCTTATGCGATAGCTCCACGAGCTGCAGTACCTCCTCAATGCGACCATCAATTTTACGCCTATCGCTCCACCCTGTGGCCCGCAACGCAAACTGTAGATTCTTCTCTACGGATTTATCCATTAGCAACTTGAAATCCTGAAACACTATGCCAATGCTCCGCCGGAGGTATGGCACCTGCCACCGCTTCAAATGCTCCAACGAGAACCCACACACGCCGCCGCTCCCCTCCATGAGAGGAATCTGGCCCGTGAGCGTCTCTATCAAGCTACTCTTCCCTGACCCCACTCGCCCCACTAGGTAAATGAACTCGCCCTCTGATATGGAGAAGTTCACCTCCTTCAGCACCAGCTGGTCGCCTTTAAATATCTTGGCATCCCTTAGCCACGCCACCTGATGCCGCTCCGTCTCCTCCTGCATTCGCTCCCCATCACGCATCGCGCTTCCCTCCTCTGCAACGCTTTCAGATCCTTGCAGCTCCCTGCCCACTCCGCCGTCCAGACCTTCGCCTTCAATCATTCTCACACTTCCGTCTTACGTCTACCCAAGTATCGCCTTCACGCCCGGCAGCTCCTTCCCCTCCAAATACTCCAGCATGGCACCGCCGCCCGTTGAGATGTACGATACCGCTTTCTCCTGCCCACTCTGCTTTAACGCCGACACGCTATCCCCTCCGCCCACAAGGGTGTAAGCACCCCCCTTCGTGGCTGCCGCCAATGCCGCAGCCACGGCGAAGCTTCCCGCGGCGAAAGGCTTCATCTCAAAGACCCCCATCGGGCCATTCCAAAATATTGTCTTTGAGCTGACGATTGCATCGTGGAATCGCCTTGCGCTCTCAGGTCCTATATCCAGCCCCATCCACCCCGCCGGCGTGGACTCCACAGCCGTCACTTGGGTTTGCGCATCGGCGGAGAAAGCGTCTGCGTTCACCGCATCTACCGGTAAAAGTACCTCTACCCCCTTCTGCTTCGCCTTCGCTAAAAGCTGGCCCGCCAGCTCTACATAGTCGGGTTCACATAGGCTTTTCCCTATCGCCCCGCCCTGCGCCTTGATGAATGTGTACGTCATCCCGCCGCCAATAATGAGCCTATCCACTTTGCCCAGCAGGGTATCGATTAGCTTGATCTTATCCGACACCTTCGCACCGCCCATGATCGCCGTCAACGGACGTTTAGGGTCCTTCTCCACGTGCGCCAGCGCCTCTAGCTCCGACGCCATCAGTAGTCCGAACATCTTATCATTCGGGAAAAACTCTGCAATTATTGACGTGGACGCATGCGCACGGTGCGCCGCGCCAAACGCATCGTTCACGTAGCAATCCCCGAGCTTCGCCATCCCTTCTGCCAGCTTACGCTGCGCCACCTTCATCGCCTGCTTGCGCTCGCTGTAGCTCTCGTCGCTCTCCCCCTCGCCGCGGGTCACCTTCCCCTCCTCCTCGGCATGGAACCGAACGTTCTCTAGAAGCATTACATCCCCATCATGCAGCCCCCGCGTCTGCGCCTCCACCTCTGGCCCTACGCAATCCGTTGCCAACGTCACGGCCTTCCCCACGAGCTGCTCCACCAGTTGCTTGATACGTTTCATCGAGAACTCGTCCGATGGCTTCCCCTTCGGGCGCCCCATGTGCGACATCAACACCACGCGCCCACCCCTATTCACCACGTATTCTATCGTGGGAACCGCCCGGCGTATACGACTATCATCTGTCACCAACCCCGTCTTCTTGTCGAACGGCACGTTAAAATCTACGCGAATTAACACTCGCTTCCCACGAAACGCATACTCCTTGAATGGTTGCATAGCTCTTTCTCCTTTCTACATTCCCGCTGCGCTACACCCGCGCTGCTGCCTCGCAAAGGTAACGTTTCTTTTCAATATTTTACCCCCTCCTCGGCGTTAACTACACAAAAAAGTAAGGGGAGGTCCGCAAATGCGGGCCTCCCCTTACTTTTAAATCTATGTCAGTCTACCTTCGCTAGCGCCTCACCGCCTTCAGCGTTGTAGTGGCGCCCGTGGCATCCTCCAGCCGTAGGAAGTAAACTCCCGATGGTAGGTCTTGCGCCGAGATCCGTAGCAAGCCCTGATAAGCCGACTTACCCGAAAGAATACGCTTCCCCAAGGCGTTGTATAGCGCATAGCGAAGCTCCCCGCTCCACGTCCCCTCCACCACGAACTCCTTTGACACTGGGTTGCTCCGCAACGCCACAGTCGTCAGCTCCTTCGCCTCTACCGCAGTACTCCGTGAGAACGTAGCCTGTATGTTCAGCTTATTTCCTGACAGCTGCGATGGAACCGTATACACCTCGCCACTCGTAAAATCGGTCCCTGCCACCTTTAGAGACTCAAACTTGCCCCTCCCCATCTGCTCAGCTATAATCGTCAACTTCTGCTCAGGGTACACCTTTAGGTTCGGGTATTTCTTCGGATCACCCTCAAACACCACTGGAGTACCGCCATCTACCGCCACGGTAACCTTTCCATACGTAATGTCTTCCTTCACTTCTACCGCAACCTCAAACACAGGTTTCGCCACGAACTTCACCTCTATTTCGCACTTGCCTCCCTCTACAACGAACTCTTCCCCCTCTAGCGGCTTCCCATTCACTGTTACCTCTGCATAGCACTTCAAGAGGTCGTTAGGTACAGCCTCCACCTTCACTTTGCTCTCCGCATGAACATTCACGTCAGATTTCCCAGCGTTATCAAACTTCACCGGGTTACCATCAACAAATACGCTCACCTTGCCATCGCTTGCATTAACCACATTGTACAAAATCTGGAACTCGGTAGCCTCCATACGTACCTCAATCTCCAAAGCGTCTTTTTGGTCATCCGCCTTCAGCGTATAGCTCGTAATTCCCTCACCTAGCTTCTTTCCCTGTACGAGAATCTCCCGCAACTTATATCCTGACATCTCGGTTACCGCCAACCCCTCCACGCTCTCTCCATTCCTCACCATAACCTTCGGGTCCCCCTTCTCTCCCTTAAACACCTTCTCAGCCCCAGCTACCGTGAACTTCAGCTCAGCACTTCCTGCTGGATCTATCGTCACGGTAATTGGTTTAGTAGTCTTATACGCACCGACCGTCACATTTATCTCTGACGTAACACCATCGTGAGTATACACCCCCTTCTTTTCCCCATTGATTTCAATTGGCAAAAGCGCATAATCCTGCTCCTTTCCTGACTTCAATGCTGCCGTCACGGTCAATTTATCCCCCTTCCTTAACGTAGGCAAGGAGGCGTCATTTGAATAATCTATAGCAGCCTCTTCGTTCTTTTGCAGCTTCACATCCACGCAGTCTCCGTGCGCAACGAACTCCACTTTTACAATTCCACCCAACTTCACCTTCCCAGCTATTGACACAGTAGCACTCTTCGCATCTGCAATGCTCTCAACCACCGCGTCTCCATTCACATAGAGCTTGGTATTCTCATTCGCGCCAGCATCATTGCGGCTCTTCGCGCTCCCTACGTAGGCGTACTCTCCGCTTTTGATCTTCGCCAAGCCATCAATCCGCACCTTTCCCGCATGCGTCAACGATAACGCCGCCTGCATCGCCAATTCATCGCCTGGAGCCAACGACACATGCGCTATGAGGGAATTATACCTCACTTTTCCATCTTCTTTCCCTCCATCCTTGGACTTATACTCCGCACTACCCACTTTAATGTTTCCCTGGAACGGCAATGCCAACACTAAATCCTCTCCATCTAGAGCCGCGGAAAGGGGGTAGTCTGCAACCGATTGAAGCTTCCGTACATAGCCTGCCAACGACAATCCGAGGACGCGTTTCGAAAGTATTTTTCCGGTTTGTGCATCTCCAATAATAACGAATGCATCGGTGCTATATCCTTGCTCTTTGTCTTTTTTATCCAGTCCGGCCGTAAGCTTCGTTCCATCGTCAAACTTCAATTCCCCATCAAACAGGCCCACCACCACAAACCGCTTTCCATCACCTAAAGGTGCTATGTAGTGCAATGATGCATCAGCTCTATAGTTCTTTGTAAAGTCATAATAATTCGCCACAACAAAGCTTAACGGTTTGCTCCAAACGCTCGTCCCATCAATCTTTCTTCTCTCCACGCTTACTATCCCTAAACTATCTTCCTTAGTCGCGCCCTTCCCGTGCTCAATGACATATTGCCCTTTAGCCGTGCTATCAATCTCATCAACTTGTCCAAAAAAAGACCTTGCTAGATACGACCCCCCATTATCATCTGGCACAATCTTCAAGTCAGAGACCTTCGACAATCCAAACACTGCTGTTTTGCCAGAAACTTCAATAAATCTGCTAGAGTTTATATTCATTTGACAGGACGCCAACACATTCTGTTCTCGCCACTTTATCGAAAAGGCTGCGGTTGAAAACAAATACAACGGTCCCCACCCCCAATCCGTTGTTGAAACATCATATTTACACGCAGGATTCCCCACTGTCACCGCAGTATTAATGGTAAGGACAGTATGTAACACATTACTCTTTCCATCATATTCTAAACTTATCACAGCGGGGGGATACATGGGTTCAGCCGCCTTTGAATGTTTTGGCAGCAGCACAGTCCCCAGCGTCCCATCCGCCTTCACCTCCGCCACAAACAACCGAGGCAAATCTGCCGTTGCATCGGCAGCTATCGGAGCCTCCCCGTTCGCATTAACCAGCAACATCGGGCCCGTGTACACTCCCCCTACGATGGCGCCCCCATCTGGGGTAGCCGCAATCTTCTGGATGCTTACGTTGCCCTTGAAGGCCACGTACATCGCAAGCTTCCCATCTTTTCCATACTTCGTGAGCAGGGCACCGTCAGTCGGCCCCATATCAACCTTCGTCGTAGGGTCTACTAGAGTCACCTTCCCATTCCTTCGGCTTGCCACAAAGTACCCCCCATCAGAGCTACGTTGGATGGCCTGCGCGAGGGACTCCCCACTCCCCAGCTTCACAGCCTCGTTTTTAAACTCTACTTGCGTCAGCTGGCCATACGTTTGACCGGTCGAAAGCACGACCGTAAACGCCAGCAACGCTAATATAACATGCACAAATTGTCTCATGGTTGATTTGGTATTAAAGGTTACTATTACTCTCTTTCGCTTCACGCGGTATAGGCAGGGTGTACCGCGCATCGTTTGTTTCAAGCCGATGCTCTTGGCCATCAAGCGTATGGACTATCTCCGGGCAGCCAAAACGCCGCAAATCAAACCAGCGTAGCCCCTCAAACGCCAGCTCGCGCCCTCGCTCCGCAAGAATAAACGCTAGCATATCACTCTGCGTTGCCAACGCATCTATTGCAGCCTCAGCATTCGGCAGCTCCCCCGCTTCATACCTCTTCTGCGCCAGCTGCTTTAGCAAGGTCTTTGACTCCTCCAGTTCCCCCTTGCGCGCATGCGCCTCCGCCACGTTGAGCAGCACCTCTCCGAGCCGGAACGTTATTCGATAGGCTGTTCCCTCTCCCTTCTTCTCATCGCCTCGCTCCACCCTATAATCGTTCAACGCCGGCATCCTGTAGTACACGCGCTTGCGCTGGTCTCCCGCACTGTACGAATTAATCAGACTCTGCGATGGACGCATAATGCTAAGGTAATCCCCATCAACCACCAGATCCAAATTCATAATCGCCTCGTTCGACTCATAGTGGCATGGCGGCTTCACACCTGGAGCGTTCAAATCAACCAGCTGATAGCGTGATGAAAGCAGCGGCGCACCGAATTCTACCGCCTTTGCCCAATCGCCCATGTAGAGTGCAACCCTACACGCAAATGCGTGCGCCGCATCCTTACTGAACCGATAGCGCTTGGCTGGCTCCCAACTCTCCTCTTGTAGACATTTAAACGAAGTTGTTAAATCCTTAACCACCTGGGCATAGACCTCCCTAAGCGAACTCCTTTCCTGCACGGTCTCCACCTCATTATCTAGCATAAGCGGCACGCAGGGCGTTCCGAGATTTGCCTCCGCGTAGGGCTGTCCATATATATTAGCCAGCAAAAAGTAGCTGTAGGCACGTAATAGGTAAGCCTCCCCCACCAGCTGCTTCTCGTCGGCCGATGCTCCCTCTTTACCAGCTAAAATGTCTATAAGGTGGTTCGTCACGTAGATACCGTGGTAGTACCCCTGCCACTCCGTGGTAAGCGTTGAGAGGCTGCGCCCATCACGCCATAGATAAATTTCTTCGTACGATGGCCGATATGACGCGTTGGCACCATCAAAATTCACACTCACCTCGTCGCTACGCATGGATAGCTTCGCTAAGTCAGTGGGGAATCCATGGTAGGCTCTCGTGAGCAGCGCACGGTAGTCTGCCGTGCTGCTCGGCATCACCACTCCTGCCGGTTTTATATCCAAAAACTTCTCGCACCCCGTAAACCCAGCAAGCATCAACGCCCCGACCAGCACCGTGCGCAGTATAGACACTCTATATTGAAAATGCAGTTTAATCATGGCAATATCCTCCTTTCCCAACTAGAAACCGAGTGTTACTGAAAAGCTCACAGCCCGTGGTATCGGTTGGGCGTAAGGGTTCTTCATCGTCTCAGGATCTAGGAAACCCTCATAATCCTTTCCCCATACGAGGAGATTTTTCCCCTCTAAAGCCAACGTTGCACTAGCAATCTTTGCCTTCTTAAGCAATTCCGTTGGAAACGCATACGACAGCCGTACCGACTGCAGCCGTAGGTAGGAGGCATCGCGCACGTATAGACTTAACACCCGCTGATACCCTTCATCGTACGCAGTGTACTCCGTGGCACGTCGAAGGTCATCCTTCATCATCAGGCGTGGAAGCGTGGCATTCGGATTATCATCCGTCCAACGATCAAAGATTCTACGACTTGTGTTGAGACCCCTGTCAAATTGCGTAAAGCTATAGTAGGGCTGCACCAAGTACTTATGTCCAAAATTCCCAACCACAGCCAACGATAGTTCTAAACCTTTCCACGAAAACGCCGTAGAAGCCCCCATGCTGTAGGGTGCTTCATCCGTCCCAGCGTATTGGTATAGCCCACGTTCCGCCTCCGGCGTCAACTTTGAGACGCTACTCGGACCCACCTGCTGCAGCTGAAGTAGCTCTGATATTAAAAGCTTCTCGCCGTTAGGACCCTCTAGCAACGGATACCCATATTGATCAATCCCTGCATACGGCAGCGTGAAAATTCCTCCAACAGGATACCCCTCCCCGCTAGGTTTCCTATCCTTGTCTTGCGTAGTTAAACGTCTTATCCTATTATAGTTATAGGAGAAGTTCCCCTGTAGGTTCCACTCAAAATCCGCTATTTTCAGCAGTAGGAACGAAGCATTCACATCCACGCCCCGGTTCACGAGCTGCGACCAGTTCACAGTGGTGTAGGCAAACCCCGACTCCAATGGGAGCTTGCGCATGCCTATCAAATCCGTGCTAAGCCTATCGTAGTAATCTGCGCTCAGCTTTATGCGATAGCGTATGAAAGAGACATCAAAGCCCGCATTGTACGTTCTCGTCTTTTCCCACCGCAAACGGCTGTTTGGCGGGGTCTCAATTGTTATGTTATCCTCTCCGCTCTCCCCGCTGCGCCCTGTCTTAGGGAAGAAAAACGCATCGTGGCGCAGCACCCCTACTAGCTGTGAATAGGTGTTCTTATCAATATTACCCTGCAATCCGTACGATACCCGAAAACGTAAATCGCTCAGCCAATCCACGTTCTCCAAGAAGGACTCCTGCTTTGCGTCCCACATTGCGCTCACGGAGTAGAGCGGAAGGTAACGGTACTTCGGATCCACCCCAAAGAGGTTACTTCCATCAAAACGGACGCTCCCGCCCAGCGTGTACCTATTCATCAGCGTGTAGGACGCTGTCGCAAAGAACGACACAAAGGCATTCTCAAAGTATGTACGCCGAAATAGGGGCGTGTAGCGTTCCTGGTCATCGCGCGTAAAGTGCACCACCTTTGTGGTTAAAGACTCTGGATCGTAGCCATAACCCGCCGAAAAAACAGCCTCATCGGTTGCACGGCGCACTTCATTGCCGAGCATAACATCTATTGAATGCATTCCTTTGAACGTTGTCACGTACCGCAGCATATTCTTTATCGTGTACTGGAAGGAATGCCCATCGGTGTTACGGAAAAAGCCACCGCTCGGAATGTAGGACGACCCATCAGACAGTTTGGAACGCTGAAGCTCCCGCCGCACTGCGTAGCTCTCCGCGAGGGCCGTAGCCACCAGCTTATGACCATCAAACTGTAGCCCCGCCTGCGACTCCAGCGTCAGCCCCCGCCATATACGCCACGTTAGGTCAAAGACAGTTGTAATCGACTGATTTTTAAGATTATACTTCGTATTGCTACGCTCCTCAACGATATTGTAGGGTATCACGTCCCCATCGCGTCCAAAACCTCGCATATCTGGGTCATACACATAGCCACCATTCGCATCGTATATTGGCAAGTAGGGGTTCGCTGTGCGGGAGTAGAATACAGGATTAGTGTAGCCATCGGTGTTGGATAGATAGGAGTTGTTCTTACGCTGATTGGCCAATAGCGTAACCCCTATGTCTAATCGATCAAAAAAATGGAACTTCGTTTTTGATGTCAAATTAACCCGGCTCGCATTCACCCCGCGCACGGTACCAGCCTCATTAAAATACCCAGCCGATACGTAGTAGTCTGCCCAATCCGCCCCGCCAGCTACGCTCAGAAAGTGGTCGTGGCTCAGAGCCGTACGGAATAGCTCTTTATTCCAATCGGTGTTTATTCCTCGCAACGCATCAATTTCACTTTTGGCTTCTGGCGACAGTGCATCCCATCCGCCTTTTTTATACTTATCAAGCTCCCCGTGCGCATTCAGAATGCGCGACACGCCCCCCTTGCCCTCAAAGGTCGTGTAGCCGCTCCGCAGTAAGTCAAGTTCTAACCCCACCTTCTCGCTGCTATTCAAAAGCTGCAATCGCGAAATGTCAGGGCGAGCCACCACAGAAATCTTTCCTGCGTAGTTAACTCGCACATGCCCCTTCTTTCCGCTCTTCGTATTGATTACGATCACGCCGTTCGCGGCCCTTGCGCCGTATATGGCCGTGGCTGCCGCATCGCGAAGCACCGAAATCGACGCAATATCCTGGGGGTTTATTCCAGCAATGGCCGATGAGTAGAGTTCATCAACGCCTGAAAGATCCTCAAGCTTTGGCAAATCGGTTCCCTCTAGGGGCATCCCATCCACCACCCACAGCGGGTCTTGTGTTCCCTGCAATGATGACGTGCCACGAATTCGTATTTTCGCCGCCGCCCCTGGCGTTCCGCTCACCGTCGTGACATTCACTCCTGCCATGGTCCCCTTGAGCATCTGGTCAATGCCCATCGATGCCTCGGGCATCTCTGCTAGCGTTACCGACGACACAGAGGCCGTTGACTTCCGGCGGTCTATCTTTCCATACCCCGTAATGATAACATCCTCAATGTTCTGCGTCTCGGGCTGCATGCGCACCGTGATCAGGTCCGCCGTGCATGCCACAATTTGCTGCTCGTAACCCACATAAACGATTAACAGCTGTGCTGTGGACGTAGGCACATCCAAACGGAAACGTCCGTCTAAGTCGGTAATCCCGCTCGCCACCACCTCCGTGGTGCTGCCTGCCGCCAGCGCACCAACTGTCGCAGCCACCAAAGGGGTTGACTCCTCCGCATCCAGCACTATGCCTCGCACCTCTTTGGTCTGCGCCCAAAGCGAAGACCAAGCTGGCAGTAGCAATAAAATTGCAACAATCGCACCCCGCATCCACTTCGCATTCACAGCCTTATCTTTCCCAAAAAATCCTACCATCGTCTTTTTAATAGTCTATTTCTACACACCCCGCTGATCCTTCTATTCACCAAGCGCATCGTTGATGCGCAGGATCAAATCCTTGTAGTGATAGCGCGTTGCCAAATCGCTATGGCTTACTCCGCGCTTCATCAAATCGCGTAGACGCATCAACTCCCCGCGCTTCAACGAGAGCTGATCCCCTATGCGGCTCAGCTGGTCAAACTTTATTCGACGATTCGCATTCACAAAACCCCTTTCATCGTCTTTTTGCGCTGCCCGCCCGCTGCAAAGATAACCCTTTGCCTGCTCTTCGGGGCGAATGCCGAACGCTCCCTCCAAGAGAGCCTTACGATTCTTCACCGCCACAGTCCTATCCCCCGCAATGATCAGCGCATCAACATAGTTTTTCTGCGCTATGCGCTCGTAGGCTGTTAGCGCGACGCCACGCACGGTGGGGGCAAACAGAACCTTCCGCAGGTCGTCAAACATCTCCAGCACGCTGTACGCCTTCTTGCCATTGCGCGCCTCATTCTCCACCATACGCGCCAAGCGCTCATCGTCCAGCAAATCCCACAGCAAGTACCCTTGATAGTTCTTGAACAGCTCCATTGGGGCGTATTCGTAGGGACCATCCGGCGAACTCTTCACCGGGAATATCTTCGTGTAGATATCGCCGCCAAATAGCCATTTAGGGTAAACGAACGCCTCGTCGATGAGGTATCGCACCGCCTCGCGCTGTTTCGCCTTCGGCACAAAGGCAAACGATGCCTTCTCAACCGCATAATCCCTATCGTTGAGGTACACCCCTCCCACGTTAGCCATTACGTGGTAGGCATACATATGCCACTGGTCAATCACATCGTGCAGGAACTTCCCCGCCGCGAGGTACTCCCCATTTTTAGCATCCGCCCACTCCAGCACCTGCGGCAGGATAGCCTTGAGCGACTTCAACCCTAGCTTAGATGCTACCACCGCATCGTTCCCGATATCTTCGCTCTGCGAGCGAGGGTCAAGTATGGAGCGTGACGAGCTTTGCGGTCCAAAAAAGTAAACCGGGTCATTCGCATGCGCTGCCACGAGGCTCCGTTGCGCCTGTAGCTCCTCGTAGGGAGTTTTCGCCCCGCGCCAACGATAGGCAAACTCTATGGCGTAGCAATCATATTCTCCTATCTTGGGGTAGAGCTGCGTCACCCCATCGCCCGGCTGCGCCACGTAGTTAAACCGTGCGTAATCCATTATCGAGGGCGCCGTGCCATGCGCCGCCGTGAAGGAGGGCGAGCGAAGCGAGTCCACCGAATACGCTGCGCTCGAGGCCATGTTATGCATCAACCCAAGCGTGTGGCCAATCTCATGCGCCGCGATGAAACGCACCGCCTTTCCCATCTCCTCGTCGGGTATCTCGTTGGCACGCACCGCGGGATTAAGCAATCCCGTCTGCAGCCGCAGCCAGCGGTGCACCGCCCCCAGCACGTTGTGCCACCACATCACATCCGATTCCACTATCTCCCCCGTCCGCGGGTCGCACACCGAGGGCCCCATCGCATTGGCCATAGTCGATGCTGCGTAAACCACAGAGGAGTATCGGGCATCGTCAAGGTCAAAATCAGTAGATTCCTTGGGCACCTCACGGGCAACAATCGCATTCTTAAAGCCCGCATGCTCAAAGGCAACCTGCCAATCCTCTATACCCTGTTTAATAAAGGGGACCCACTGAGTCGGCGTAGCCTTATCAATGTAGAACACAATCGGCTTCTCTGGCTCAACTAAATCGCCTAGCAAGTACCGCTCTCGATCCTCCGGCCGCGGCTCCAACCGCCAGCGCGTAATCACCTTACGTTCCTCCACCCGCTGCTGCGCATCGCGGTAGTACTGCTTTGGCATGGTAAAAATTCCCACACGCTCATCCGCGAAGCGGGGCACCATCTTCTCCTCTGGCAGTAAGTACCAATTCGATGCAACCCCCACCGTGAGCGTCATACGCTCCTCTGCACCAGATACTGGCGTGGTTAGCTCGCTATACACCACAACGTTGGTAGAAAATGCTTTCGTCTTAATAATGCGCGACAGCGATGTTTTAGGCGATGTGCCTAGCCCCGCTACGCCGAACACATTCTGCAACGCCTTTTCGCTACCATCAAATAGGGAGGTTATCTCCACCAAAACGGCCAACGAGTCTCCCTCAACGGCCGCTATCGGCAGCGATGCTACCAGCGAAGAAACGTAGTTTGCCCGAACCGACTCGCATATGCTGCTCCCGCTATCGCACTCAACTTCAGGGTCCACCTCCCGTATATCCAACTTACTTCCATCAGGACTCGGAGATAAGCGAATAAGCATGTTGCGGTAGTTCGCACCGCGGTTCATACCCGTTTCGCCCAACTTGGCCGGCACAGAGGTAACCTTATTCACTACGAGTATATCTCGCCCCCACACCTCTCTCGGCACGCTAAAGTATCGCTTCGTCTCATGGTCTTCTTGCACAGTGTAGACGCTTATAAAACCTGTGTCACACGCTGCATGCTTCAGTAGCGATGCGTAGCCCTTTGCCGCCGGCCTCTTGCTAAGGGCAGCTGACTCGCCAATTTCACCTCCCGACCGCTTATATTTGTAACTGTTTGCACACCCAGAAAACGCAGCCAGCACTACCAACGGTACTGTGAGGCCATACAGCATGAATCGAACTCTTTGCGCTCTTCCTTTCACGATTCCTTACTCTCTATTTTTTCCTACTCTTAACTAAGTATATACAGGTACCTCATACCCGACAAGAGTCCTTGGGCTATAGCCCAAGGACTCTCGTCCACTCAAGACCATTGCGCTACGCTTAGCGCCTCACCTTCACTACTCTTAGAGCTCTCTCACCGCCCAACGAATCCCGTAGCCTCACCACGTAAACCCCTTCGTGCAGCTGCGCAGCATCTATATCTAGCACACGGCCGCCAGAAGTATTCACTCCCCGGAGTAGCTCGTTGCCCAGCTGATTGTACACCACGTAGCTCTCCACATTCTCCGCACCATACAGCCGCAGCACGCCTGTAAACGGATTTACTGCTACCAACTCGCTCAGCAACTCGCTCTCTACAGCATTATTAGGCCCTGGCGGTGTGGGATTGTTATCCTTACTAAAGAGAACTTCTACATTGAAGTCTTTCAATACGGGGTACACTGATCCTAGATCAAATACATCTCCGTTCACCTTTGCTCCCAGCACATGATAACCTGCATTCGCAACTGGCTCTATCTTCACCTTCGCCCCATCCTTTATTACCTGTTCTCCCTGCTTGTACTCCTCACCGGTCTCTGCATCTATCACCCTCACGCTTCCGCCTGCGCCCAAAGAAAGATCATACTTAAAGTAGAAATCTACCCGCACATTGCCCTCCAAAATGCAGCCGTTTGCCCGTTTTACCCACACGCGATAACCTCCACTTTCGGTTACTTGAAAATCAGGACTCTTCGAATACGGTTTGTTCTCCCAACTGTACTCCACTTCGTTCCTGGGTTCCACAGCAGGAAATTCTATTGAATATGGACTTGCGTACGCCTTCTGCTCCTTCTTAATCTCACTTTGCAACGTCGGGTATGCCAAAACATCAAAAATCTCACGTGTCGTACTCCTCCCTATCAGCGAAGGCCTTTGGGAATGTGGTTCAACGTACTGACCTCCAAGCACCTCCACGCTATTCGTCCCAACCTTAAATGGCAACATTATCTTGAACGGTATCGAATTCCCTGCTTTATATTCCTTATCCAACACTATCGATACATCGTCCTCTTTCTTCTCGTCTGGACTTCCCTGCGTGTAGGCGCACCTCAACTCAATTTTTGTCCCCGCCGCCAGCGGAACATCGGCCATCTCCAGCTTAAGTGAACCTGTCACCTCCTGCTCTGTTCCATCAACCGAACTCTCCTCCGCACACTTACTATTGCTCATCTTCCCCAGCCGGACCTCACCGAATTTAAACTCTTTCAACCGCCGCATCTCCACCTCATCGCTTTCAAGCGAACATCCATCCTTGGTCTGCATCACTACCTTCACAATCCCATCTGGCTGCGGGATCACAAACTTCTTCTCATACGCAATGGGTGCTGGCCCCAGCACTTGCTCTCCATCTACATACCAAGTCCACATCGTACCATTTTTTTGCAGAGTATTATACTCCTCGCTAGTCGGACGACCATACTCTAACTTTGGATTCTTAGCCAAACCATATAGCGTCAGCACCTTCTTATCTTTAGGCAACGCTTTGAAATCAACACTTTGCCCTCCCCAAACTTTCACCTGTGCCGCTAAATCTGGCTTTGCCGTCGGCTGGTAGTACCGCTTGACGGTTAGATTCTTCGGATTAACGCTACGGAGTTCATCTGGTGCTCCATCCACTGGATCGGTTATACCTTGCTGCAAAACGAAGTTCAAATCGTACACACCATCTCCGCTAAAATCTACTCCCTTAAATGGTACGCTCACATCTATCTCCATCTCGCCTCCCACACCTAAATCTGCAGCTCCTACATCAAACGTGTAGTCCAAAGATGGAGACGAAATTATTTTTTCCCCATTCTTGGAGTATGTAAGCCTTATCGACGTGCGCTTCCCTGCAAGCGCCAAAGGCTCATTCCCATTATTGACTACCTTTACCTTCAGCGCTTGCGCCGCCTTATCGTATTTGCACGATCCCGTTAGCAAATCTTTCGGCTCCACCGTTATCGCATCTCCTTCCGCCAACGTCAAGAACCCCGGCATCTGTACCTCTACCTCCTTGCTACTGGCGCATCCCTTCTCCTTATCCGTTACCTTCAGCACATACGTACCGGGCTTCGCTGCGCTTAGCTTTAAATTATACTTGTTATCCGTACCCAACTGCTCAACGGTAGCCCTAACAATAGCGGAACTCTCGTCCTTCTTGCCCCACTCCATCTCTTCTTGCAACTTCTGCTGCGAACTCCACTCCTCCTTCCATGCTGCCGCCGAACCTCGCAGGGCATACTGCTCTAACGGACTACGCTTTAGAACCTCCCTCAAATCTGGACTCTTGTTCACCTTGACCTTCTTATCCTTCGAATCGACGACCCCTTCATCCACACACCCGCCGCTAAGCGACACCGTTATCGTACCCTCCGTACCCGGCTGTAGGTGAGTCCCATCTAGTTCAACATCATCAAACGTAACGGAAATCATATCAAATGCACTCATCCCAACGCCAATACCTACTACCTTAGTCCCCCGCTTCCAAACGCCATTAACCTGTTCGCCTCCGTACAATTCCTTCTTAGGCCCAAAGAACTTCTCAGCACTTAGCCGCTTCGGGGGTGTCGTCTTGAGCGCATTCCCATCGAGGCTCAGCGTTACCGTGGCTTCCTGCTTATGGTTCTGGCCGCACCCATCTGCTGTTGTGTTGATAGGCGTCGGGGTCGGATTGACAATCTTCACCGTCAGCTTCCGTTTTCCAGCCACCTGTTCGGGGCAAAGCTCGTCTGGGATCCCCTTGATGCTATCTACTATCAATGCAGCCCCTGTCCCTACTATAGTGAAAACGCCTGTCCCTTCACAACGATTGTTACTCACCACCAGCTCCGCGCTACCATATCCATCCACCGTAGCAGTTGATCCTGTAATCTTGGTAATATTTGCCGCACCGCTTTGATGCATCGCCCCTCGCAAATACCAATTCCTATCCTCAAGACCTTCGTTCGATACGTACGCCCCCAAAGTCACTGCTACTGGCTCACCATGCATTTGGGTCTCATCCCATTGGTACAAGATGCGGTCTCCTGTGAAGGTTTTAGAATTGCCGTTGGACTCCAAGAAAAATCCGGTCACCTTTGGAGACGATATATCCCGCACCGCTACCTTTGTTGCCGACTTATTATTATCAACATTCGCTTCGTGGAAGTCACCATTAGCAAACGTCACCTCAGCACTATACTCAAACGTCACGCCATCAAGCAACGAGCGAACCACCCCCTTTGTATCAGTGGCCTCGTAGTATAGCGTCACCGGCACATCTATGGCTACCGCGCCATTCGGCTCCAAAGCCTTCCCATTATTTAATTTCTCTATTGTATGCGTACTAATATTAGTAGTAGCTCCTTCCGCAGTGCCCAAAAAATTTGTATAGGCTGCTTTGGCCCAATTTTCGGTAAGACTCTGCACATCATCTGTACGAGACAGCTTAAGCACTATCTCAGCCTTTGGGTCTATGGACATAGTTCCCACATTGCGCACGATAACGGTAACCTTCGTTGACTTCCCCTTAAAATCGCACTCGTCTTGCGGTGGCCGCACCGCTTCAAGCTTCAAGTCGTACGCCTTATCCGCCACGGTGAATTGAACCCGCGACACGCACTCATGCGCCCCTGTTACTACCACTGTGTACGTCCCATCGGGGCGCTTCGGCTCTCCCTCTGGGGTCGTTCCAACTTGGTTTTTATTCTGCTCCATCCAATCCGTCTGCTTAGCCTGCGGAATACTAACCACGCTATCTTCCACTGCATAAGCCAACTTCACGTCTGGCCACTTGTTGAACTTTGTATACGTGTAGTGCCATAGCCACTCCGCCTTCTCTCCAGGAGCTTTAGAAACCACTCCCACAAGGTCTCCGTAGGTGTTATCAATGCCATCCACCTGTCCTTTTCTAAAGCCTTCTTGCGGCCCTACCTGTTTAGCTTTCGGATTCCGCACATTGCCTTGATACAATTCCGTCCCTGGCACCCCCGAGTACAGTTTAACCGTCGGGCGCGGCGCCCCCCATTCCTCAAGAGTGACCCCTGCAACCCGCTTCCTCCTATCCTTGTTGGCAGCGCCTGATACCGACCAGTCTCCTTCCGCTTTCAGTTCTATATTATAGAAAGCCAATCTCGCCTTTTCCTTCCCCTTGGGATCCGCATCCGCTTTCTTCTGAAGCTCTGCTATAAGGGTACTCAAGTTCTCTACCTTTACCAGCTCACTCCGACTTTCGTTCACCTCCAACTCGGGCGAAAACCACATCACATCGCTAGTATAGGGCCGAAGCTCACCATCGACTTGTACTTGAAACGTAACCCTAAATTTCTCCTCGCTCGTTAACGGCTTGCTACCCGTATTCTTAAAAATCAAACGCACGTTACCATCGTTGTCCGTCAATGCACATGACTCGGTCGGCGTTTCCATCACCTTTCCGCTAGTAAAGCCCAAATCCGTTTGTATATACCGCATCTCCAGCTCCGACCTACACCCCGCCTGATTCGTCACCTCCACCTTGTAGCAATCGTCCGCTATTCCCATTATGTTGTACACGCCGGGACCTTGAACACCCCCTTCCTGAAGGGTCCACGCATCGGCCCGCTTCGACTTGCTATACCATGCGTAGTGCATACCCACCGGGTCTCCACCCTTCACTTTCAACGTACCAGTCACTGTTGGCACGTCCTTAAACACCTTCCGCACCACGAACTCGTTCCCCTCCGGATTCAAACCTGGCACCTCCCATTCCACCTTAGGTGCACTTGACAGCTTTAGCTCCGTCACTACTTCGTTATTGGCCTCGTTGGCATCAGGCGTAAGTTCTATCTTGTCAGCATCATACACCCCTAGGTACTTCACCTTCAAGCTCACCGCATTACCAACGGCCAAATCCTTAAGTTCTTTCGGAAGCTTCCCAAGCGGTAATAAAAGAAGTACTTTCGGCTGCCATTCATCCGTTAACTGCACCTGCACGGTTCTTTTAGACTCGCCATTCGGCCCAGACAGCTCAAAGCCCAACCATGTTTCTGGACTATAGCTCACCCACGAATGGTTCATCAGACTCACGTATACCTCATACTCTCCTTGCGCATCCGCGCAGAGCCCCGGCGCACCGGTTCCTCCCCCCAAGCTCTGCACCTCAACGTCCTCATTTTTAACATTTACGGAGAACACCTTCTTTTCCGGACACTGGTCTGTACCATTGCTCAGCGTCGCCAAAGCCACAAACTCCCCACTCGCCTGCCCAAGCCTTACTATGTACCCATCCTCCTGACTACTCATCGTATAGCCTCGGTGCGTCCAGTTTATCTTCGGAATCACCGACACTTTTGGCACGTAAAGCTGCCACTGCCGATTGCCATACGTGTTCTGATCAGACCCATTTTCAACTCGCTGCATATAGGTTGGGTCGCTCACATCCTGCAAGAATACTTTCAATGGCTTGGGGTACAAAAGAACCTCCGGCTCATACACTTTTGTGTTGTTCGATCCATCCATATCCGCAGCCGCCACTGCCGTAAACTTCAGCACGCCGCCTCCGCTGCGCGCCTTGATCACTTCTACCGTTTGTTCTCCCAGCTTGGCAGACTCATTATACACCTCGCGCCCCCCTTGCGTCACCACCAATCGTAGGCCCTGCGCCTGACTCGGCTGCTTGTTATCCTTGATAGCCACCTTAAAAGCCAATGCCTCCCCTTCATCCTTACAGTTCACATCCCCCACCGGCTCAACATGCTCCACGGCCACATCGCACTGCGCCCTCTTTATCTCAATCGGGAGCTTCTCTTCACATTCTCCATTAACTTTATATTTCAACTTTATTAGACCTTCACCTTTGGCAGTAAAAGTCTCACCGCTTATCGTAGCAAAACTCTCACCCCCAGAAATGGAAAAATCGCTAAAGGTATATCCCTCATACCCGCTTCCCTGCTCAGGCTCCGTCTGTAGCTTCAACCCATTGTTCATCAACGCATAGAGGACGTAACCTCCTTCTTCCTTCACAATTTCCTTCAATGGGAACACTGCAGGCACCTTCGCCTCTATCGTCTGCGCAAGAACATTGTTGGAAACATCCTCGTCCGCCTCTCCATTCTCCCCGCTCTGCGGAAGCAGTGTCACTGTCACCTCGCTATTCTTTCCCCACTTTGCAGCCCATGGTACTTGAACCTCCGTGTTAACCGTGTGGGACTGGCCAGGAGCCAATGCAGGCAGATCCACTGGCTTCACCACGCTATACGTCTTCTCTCCGTCTCTCACTACTTTTATTGACACCGGAAAATCTTTCCGTGCTCCGTACGCAATCGCGGGTTCCGCATTCACCGCAATCGTCACCCGCAGCGTCTCATCGTTCCCGAGCGGATTCTCGCAGCCGCCCCTCGGTTCAATGGACTTAACGTATATATCCGACCTCACGGAACGCACCTCTATCCCATTAACCGCTATGCCCGGCACACGATCGGCACTCCTATTATAGAAGTACACCCTAAATTGCGCCTTCACAGCACCTCCTACACCTTGCAAATCGTCTGGCAATAGGGTCTTCACGATTTTATACCCCTCGGTCGTCGAACCTTTCCACACTGCACCGCTCCCATCGTACCACTCCTTCTCCCACTGCGCAGACTTCTCAAGCCGCTGCCAGTCTCCATTCTCCTTCCGGTACTCCACCTGCACCTCCACATTCTCCCCCTGCGTGGTGTAGGCCATCACAAACTCTTTTCGATTCTTCGCATCTTGCGTGCTTATCTCAAATACAGGACTCGTCAGCACCGACTGCTCAAAACCGAACGCCGTATGGTCGCCCGTCGTCCATATGTAGCTACCCAGCAGCATTCCCTCACCGAAGGGTCCCGCCTGCTTCCCGCTATTATCCCGGCACTTCGAAATGGAATACACCGAATTAAATAGCCATGAGGACTTAAAGCCTTCTCGATACGCCTCCCCGCCGAACCAATGGTGCATTGGGTCTCCAAAGTTCTCTGGGTAGGGTTTTGCATCGCTCACCGGTATCGTGGGGTATGAATAGGTGGTCACCCGAGCAACGTTGTTGCTCATGTCCTCATCCGTGCTTAACTTGAGCCGCACCTCTATTTCATGGGTATTGTCTCTATTCAAATCCGCCTTCAAGGCCGCAAGCTCATCCGTTTTTACATTTCGGCTCCCGCCCGCAGCCAAATCACCTTCAGGCAGACTCTGCCCTCCCAGCACCAAGTTCCCATCGACATACACATCATACTTGATGTCCTTTTGCACATTCACACCATAGTTACGCACGGTGAACACCGCCTTGCGACCATTGCCGTTGTCCCAGCTCTCCGTAACCTTAAGCCCCGTAATGCCCACATCGTTCTGCACTTCGTTGCCTAATATTCGCAAATCATCTATTACAAAACCTGTATGTGCCACGTCGCCTTTGGGATAGAAGGCTCGCAGCCGCAGATTAAACTTACGGCCATCTGCCCTTGAGAGACGCAATGGGAGCTCCTGCCACCCCTGCCAGTCGGAAGACGAGACATTATACCTCGCAAATTCCACCCACGTTGTTGTACTACCTTCATACTTCCCCTCTACAAATAGCAGCATGCCGCTCGGCGTATTGAACGACTTCTGCATCACGAGATACACATCTTTCACCTGAGAGGCATCTATCTGATCCTTTATTTCCACCCAAGCGCACTCATTCTGATTGTTCGCCGATACCATGTTCGCGAAGTAGCGCGCACGCAACTTTTCTCCATCCTGTGCTAGCTCCCCAGTCGCTAGCACTTTGTCCCCTGAATAGGCACTCTTCACCTGCTCCTCCAAAGGTCTTCCCCCCGATAGGAAGGATCCCCCTGAGGCATCCTTCGGACTCCCTACCGCCCACAACTGCTGTGCTGCTCCGCTCAAACGATTCCACTTGTCTAGCCCCGCCTCAAAGTCATCAAAAAATAGACTCTTATACACCACAGACTTCTGCACCTCGGGCGTTTCGTAGGAGTGACCTTTTGCGGGGAAGAAGCTCTGCTTCGTGCCATTTAGGCTTGTAGGATTCTCATCATTCTTGTACCACACAAATTTAGTCGTCTCCTCGGCAACATCCACCCAAATTCGCGTCTTGTACGGCGTGCTCACTACGTCATTCACATCGGCCACTATCCACACGTTATACGTGTTGCCGCCTTGCATGATCAACGCTTTGTGATCCTTTATGTTAAAGGTTTTCAACTCGTAAGGTTTTCCAGCACCGCCAGTGAAATCCAGCTTAGCAGCCTCCACGGCATCTGAAAATTTACCCCCCCTGCCCACAAACAACCTAAAGTTGGAAAGGGCATCCTGCATCAGAGGCTGCCCGTTCCCATCCAAGGCATGAACCTCTACTGACCGACTGGTTGGCTCCTCCTTGCCATTAAAACCTTGAAGCTTAAGCTTCCCGCCGCCCGAAGTAAGCGTCACATCCATCCGCATCAACGGCACATTCTTCGCGCCGCGTGCTATTATCGGGGATTGCGGGGTGAGGTCAAAAGTCTTTACCCCTGTCTCCGCCCCATCCATGTTCACCACGTAAACCTCATCGATCGCGGTGCCGAACCCATAGTTCTGCACCGATACAAAACCAATTTGCAACCCACCTTTCTCGCGCAGTGCCGGCGGTAAGGGAATCGATACGGGAACCCAATCGTCCGCCCTCTGGAACTCCTCCACGTCAGCCAAGTCTTTCCATTCCTCTTCGCCGAACCGATACTGCACCCTCATCCGGCAGAACCCGCGATAATCCTTCGGCGATGCATAGTAGAACACCAACCGGGGATCGCTAATATCCCCTCCGCTCAAATTCAGCTCCGGAGTCACCAAACGTTGCATTGCGCCGGTAGAATTAACGTAGCAAAGCATGTTCCACTCTCCGTCATACGGCCGCCACGGCGTCCGAGAGGCACTATCGTTGGGCCGCCCTCCGCCCGGCTCCACCACCCAATACGCCGTGGTATGCGATATGCCTGCCCCTTCAATGAACTCCTGGCCCCAGCTCTTTGGCATCGTCCCCCAACCCTCTGTAGTTCTAATACGCTCACCCTCAAAGCTCTCGTAGTAAAGCAGCCGCATACCCTGCCCCTTGCCCCCACGCATATCCTTCGGGTTCTGCGCATCGTTGTCCTTACTATAGTCTGGCGGGAGGGTCCACTGCGCCCACGCCTCAACCGCTGTCAATGCCAACGACACCGCAAGCAATAACTTGATAAATCTTCGCACCGAACTCATCGCTGTCTCGTATTAATGTCTATCCTCATAGATGAAACCTCCGCACACTCCCCCTCATGCACGTTTACGAAATGGCACGATGAGATGTTACAATGAAACATTACACCCCCCTACAGAAAGCTGCCGCAGAAGCGCAAACTATTCCGTCAGTCTTTTCGCCACCTCCCACAGCGCAATCGCCGCCGCTGTAGACACATTGAGCGAATGCTTCTCGCCGCGTTGCGGTATCTCCACGCACGCTCCGCACACCGCAAGCAGCGCATCGCTCACCCCCTCCACCTCATTGCCTACCGCCAGCACCACTCCTCCTTCTCCTGGACGATATTCATCTACCCTCAGGCTGCCGTGCACCTGCTCCAGCGCCACTACCTCGTACCCCTGCAAGGCGTAGTACTCCGCACCCGCCACCCCATTCGCAAAGTAACGCCACGAGACCATCTCCTCTGCCCCTAGCGCCGTCCTATGAATATCGCGATGCGGCGGGCATCCCGTGATGCCGCAGAGTGCCACTTCTGCCACCCCCAGCCCATCGGCCAAGCGAAACAGCGCCCCTACATTCTGCAGGCTCCGCACATTCTCCACCAGCAGCACCAACGGAAGCCGTTCCCCGCCATGCCCCAGCTCGTCCGTCTGTTTCCGTGCAAAATGAAAATCCTTCCCTCCTCTCACTGTCTCTCCACTAGTCCTCTAATGAAATAGCATAAACGATGGTGCCAACGTAATGCCCACCCGCGCATTGCACGTATATTCCTTGTAGCGCAAAAGCCGCTCTGCGTACCCCGAATAGAAACGCAGGAAGAAGTAGACCGTATAGTTTTCCCACGGCGAATAGCCCAATTCGTAGGTGACGTTCCAATTGCGGAACTTATCCGATGGGTTTAGGTAGATTGAGCTGCGTAGACCCCAGCGGGGGTAGCGAAACAGTAGACCGACTCGGCCATACCCCGCATACTCAAAATAGTCCGGATTATCCTCCTTGTATAGGAAAGGGAGCCACGTCTTCAAGTCAATCATAAATAGGACATGGGGGTAGTACTTGAATCGCAACGATACGGAGTTCAAACTCCGCGAATCGGCTCCACCACGCCTATTAGAAAGGTGCTCAAGCCCCAGATCTACCATCCCCGCAAAGTAGCCCCTAAACATAACAGGGAGCGTGTAGTGCAGCGATGGATTGTAGTTGTTATCATCAAACGGCGAAGACTCCAAAAAAATGTCCCAAAAGGAACGCTGCGTATAGGCCACATAGAAATTGGAATTCCAAAAGAGCGGCCGCCTAAAGAACCGTTGCTGGATGCTGATCTGGAACATCACGCCGCTATTCTCCTTCGTAGGCTTTCTGTCCACCGGCATGCCCAGCATGAAGAAATTATTTTCGTAGGGGGCAAATCGTGAGGTTTCAGCCATGCGGACTCGCAAGCTATCCTTCCCAAGGTATAGCCCCAGGGGGTCGCGCTTACGTTGCATCCGTGCGTTCCTCGTTTCGCCGCGGAGCGTCCCGCCACCCACTAGCAGCCACGCAGCCAGCCACACCGCGCAAAGAAAGTATACTCTCATCCTGCCCATGGCCCGCTACTCCACCTTTTCCGACCCTCTCATCCCACGCCGCGAGGGGGCGAACCGCGACTCCGTGCCGCGCAGCAAACGGCCAATATTCGACCGGTGCGTCACGATAATCATGGCAACCAGCACTATCGAAACGCCAAGAAGCCATGGATCCCGCGCCCCGTAGGCGAAGTAGAGAAAGAAAGGGAACGACAGCGCCGCCAGCATCGATCCCAGCGACACGTAACGCGTCAGCAGCAACACCACGGCAAATACCCCCAACGCCGAGAGCGCAGCCAGCGGATGCAGCCCCAGCACCACGCCACAGAGCGTGGCAACCCCCTTTCCACCACGGAATTTGGCAAACACTGGGAATACGTGCCCCAAAAAGGCACCCACTCCGCCCAGCAGCTGCAGCGGTATGCTCCACTCCGCCGTCATCATCCCATGAGCTATCAATGCCTTCGCCGCCAGCCACGCCGCTATGACCGACAAGAATCCCTTCAGCACATCAAGGGCAAACACCACTAATCCAGGCCCTATGCCCAAGACTCGTATCGTGTTAGTGGCCCCTGCGTTGCCGCTGCCATGCTCACGCACGTCAATGCCATAGAACCAGCGGCCTATCCACACCGCCCACGGCATGCTCCCAAGCACATACCCCAGCACAGCCACACATATAACTATTACACTCACTACCATCTGCTGCAACCTTTAGCTTTATCCTCTGCAAAGGTAGCAACAATTTAACTTCTCCAACGTTTCCGCCCGTACACGCCGTGGGGCAGATCGCCCAAATATTGTCGCCCTGCCACAATAATTCCACAGAAATATGCAGCCTCATTTCCGAACAGAACGAATAGCGCAGCATCCTAAGGTCTTTCTCTATGTCTATAGGGCACGCCTTCACATGAAAAGCACCATGCGTCAACATGGACAGAACCAAGAAAAGCACTGGGAAAACTTTTTTCAACCTATTCCGTAGAAGGGTACATAACGCGCTGCATTTTGCGGCGTTATGAGTAGCCCTTAACAAATAGATAGAACGCAGTATGTCACCATTCGCAATATTCATGACCGCACTCTCCATTGTAGTGCCATTGCTCTTCGTGCTCTGTAACTACATATTCAGAGGCAGCTTTTTGCGCACCATCGCTAACATTGTCATTGTCATAGCCGTGTCATTTGTCATAATAGGGTACTTCACTGCCATATATGGGGTTAAGGTGTATCTGATTGGTGTCGCAGTTATCGCTCCCATAGCAATCCTCGGATTTGTGTATATACAGCGTACCATCCAGGGGGCAATTAAGAAAATCGCTTCCAGCATGGGTATGGTCGCCGAGGGCGATCTATCAATCAAGATGGAAAACAAATTGCTATCGCAACGCAATGAAATCGGGATTCTAGCAACAAACTTTGACAAAATGGCAGATGCTATGCGTGCAGGCATTATGCTCAATGAGCAGAATGGAAGAAAAGTAGTAGAGGCTAGTCAGCAATTCAATACGCAGGCTGGCAACATTAGCCACGGTGCTTCTACCCAAGCCGCTTCGGCCGAAGAAATTTCTGCCTCCATGGAGCAGATGACCGCCAACATCATGCAGAATCTTGACAACGCACGAGAAGGGGCGGTCATTAGTTCGCAGGTTGACAAGGAGGTGGGACAGGTGAGCGCGGAGTTTGATCGCACTGCTGCCGCCATGAAAGAAATCAAGGAAAAGATTGAGGTGGTTGGAGACATTGCGCAAAAAACCAATATTCTGGCAATCAATGCTGCCATTGAAGCGGCGCGAGCCGGGGAACACGGAAGGGGCTTTGCAGTGGTCGCCGCTGAGGTGCGGCGCTTGGCTGACCTTAGCGCAAAATCTGCGCAAGAGATTGAGGACCTATCGAAGCAAAGTGCCAGTGCCGTGGACAACATGGGAGAGGCGCTTACCACCTCCATTCCTAACATCAGAAAGATTAGTAGCATCATCCAGGAAATCGCCTCGGCAAGCCAAGAGCAGCAAACTGGTACAGAGCAAATTAGTGCCGCTCTCGACCAGCTTGTGCAAATTACCAATGAGAACTCTAGCTCCGCGCAGGAGCTGAGCTCCACTTCTGAATCGCTTGCAACGATGGCGGCTGAAACGCAGGCGGATATGGCTCGCTATAAACTGAATTAGCGCAAAGTTACAGCGAAGACTCACTAGGATGGGTACACCCATACGGGCCGCCACCAATCCTAGCGAGGGCTAGCTGAGGGCTAGCTATTAGCCACCATTCATGTTCAGGTGAACGTTAGCCGCGATGTAGCCCCTTTCCCTCTCGGCAATGGGGGCGGACACGTAGGTATATCCCTACACAGCCGCAAAAAAGGCTGGTGTATCAAAGGCATCCCCCAACTAGCCCCGACCCATTCTTTTTCAGCCTTGAGCGCCGCAATCCAGCCCTACGGCTGCCCTCGCTCGGACAACTAGGCTACAACCATAGCAGCGCATACTCGCCTTCTCCTCCGTCCCCCGCATAGATCTGCGCACCGACGCAGCCCCGCCCGCAGGACGGCCTCAATAGCCGGGGTGCTTTAGACCCCGGTCTCCCTTCCACCCGCGCAGCCCCCAATCAATCCTTACGTTGAATTCGCCTTAAAGCGGTATCGTCCTCGCCAACCTTAATTCTACCTTACCGCCACGGGGATTGCTCCTCAAAGCAGGCTGCCCACCTGGTACACCAGCATTGCCATGAGGTAGGCGATGGCGGTGGTGTAAAAGGCGGTGAAAAGGGCCCACTTCCAGCCTCCCGACTCTTTCCTTACGGCCGCTATCGTTGCTACGCAGGGCATGTAGAGCAGGACGAAAATTAGTAGCGACAAGGCAACAAGCGGCGTAAAGAGGAGTTCCCCCGCCCGCGGCCCACTCTCCACAGTCACGGTGCGTACTCGTTCCCGCAGCAGAACGCTCTCCTCATCTACATCGCCCCCCGTTTGCAAGAGTGCCCCTAGCGTACTTACCACCACCTCTTTGGCTGCAAAGCCGGATAGCAACCCCACTCCAATTCGCCAATCAAACCCTAGAGGACGTATGGCCGGCTCAATGGCACACCCCAGCTGGCCTAGCAACGAGTTACGCTGCTGCAGTGCCGTTCGTTCGTTGGCAATTCGGGTTAGCTCCCGCTGCAGCGAATCTTGCCTCTCAGCCGGGTTGTGTAACAGCTCGCTACCCGTTTTACCAGCCGATTCGCACGCCGCGAGCTGCCCCTCAATTTGCTCAATTTGGGCTGCAAACTCCTTGTCGCGCGGGGTGCTAGAGGGAAAATAGCTAAAGAACCAAATGATGATCGAGGCGAGCAGAATCACCGTACCCATCTTACGGAGGTACTGCACTGCCTTCCGCCACATGTGCAGTATCGTAGCCCGCAGCGTAGGAATCCTATAGGGGGGCATCTCCATGACGAACGGCGTATCGCTTCCTCGGAATAGCGTTTTGCGAAACACCCACGCCATCAGCATCGCCATGGCGATGCCGAAAAGGTATATCCCGAACAGAATAAGTCCCTGTTGCTTGGGGAAAACGGAATATATCAGTAATACGTATACTGGTAGCCGTGCGCTGCACGACATGAAGGGGGTGACGAGCATGGTCGTCATGCGTACCTTGCGATCGGCTATGGCGCGGGTCGCCATTATCGCCGGTACTCCACAGCCGAACCCTGACACCAACGGGATGAACGAATGGCCATGCAGCCCCACGCTTCGCATGACCCGGTCAATGAGGAAAACGGCCCGCGACATGTAGCCCGAATCTTCGAGCACCGCGATGCAGAAAAAGAGAATCATGATGTGGGGCAAAAAGACGATAACGTTGCCCACGCCGCTAATCACTGCCCCCTGGATAAGGTCGCGCAGCGGCCCAGCGGGCATGTAGGTTGTGAGGAGCACCCCAAGCCAGTTTACTAGGCTCTCTATCCAGTGCAATGGGTATTCGCCCACTGTGAACGTGAGCCAAAACATGAGGTACATCAGCGCAAAGAATATCGGTAGCCCCAGCCAGCGATGGGTGATGATCTTATCTACTTTTTCCTGCAGATCCTTTTGCCTCTTCTCAGAGCCCTTGGCGTACGCTCGGCGCATCACCTTGTCAATATACGCGTACCGAACGTTCGTGATATACGTTTCGCTGTCCTCTCCGCTCTCTTTTTCTAACGTATTCTCGGCGCTTGCGATGACCTCAAGGGCCTGCGCACCGAGAGCCCCAGCCTCAAAACGCTGCGTTATCTCTTTATCCCGCTCTAGAGCCTTCAGCGCGTAGTAGCGCACCTCCTCTTGCGTCCAGTTCTTTACCTTTGCCAACGGCGCTAACACCTCACCAACAGCAGCAATTGCCTTCGCAACAGTATCCCCATACTCTCCTATGACATCCCTTCGCGGAGCATCGCCCTGCTCGTGGAGTGCCACAACGCTATCGAGCAGCTTGCCTATGCCAAGGCCGGTGCGCCCTATTGTGGGGGTGGAGACCACCCCTAGCATATCGCCTAGCACCAAGCGGTTCAATCTTCCCCCCTGCTCTTGGAACTCATCGTACATGTTCAACGCCAACGCCACCTTCACGCCCATCTCGCGTAGCTGCAGCGTGAGGTAGAGGCTCCGCTCCAGGTTGGTGGTGTCAATAACGTTGATGACCACGTCGGGGGCCTCCAGGGTGATGAAGCTTCGCACGTAGCGTTCCTCTGGGGAGTAGGCCGTAAGGCTATAGGTCCCCGGGAGGTCGGTTATGGCTATCGTGTAGTCGCCGTGGGTAAAGTGGGCAGTTTTTGACTCAATGGTCACCCCGCTGTAGTTGCCCGTATGCTCCTTGGCGCCGGCGGCATAGTTAAAAAGGGAGGTCTTACCGCTGTTGGGATTGCCCACCAGCGCGACGCGCATGGTCCGCGAGGGGCGAGCCTTCGTTCCCTCTCCCTTTGCCATCGCTTCATGGGCTACCTCTTCCTCCGCAAGCGGCATTTCGAGTTCCTCGTGGTGGCGCATCTCCTTTTGCGCCCCATCGAGAGGCTCCACATCAATGAGCTTCAGCTCATCGCGCCGTAGCGTCACGCAGTAGCCCATCACCTCAAAACGGTACGGATCACCCAATGGGGCACGCCCGAGCATGGTTACCTCCTTGCCCTGCACGAACCCCATTTCCAAAATACGTTTTCTAAAAGCACCAGCCCCACGTACACGCACAATGCGTGCACTCCTCCCCTTCTCTAGTCCGTCTAGCTGCATCACGCCCTAGCCCCTCGCTTTCTGTCTTCTCTTTTTTACTGCGCGAAGGTAGCGTCTTTAAGCTGGGGCGGCAATCCCCATTTTTTAGGATTTTCTGGAGTGGTTCCTACGGAGGCCTATCACTCCTTCTCGCCCGAAGCACGCTGTGCAGCATCCCGCTCCAGCGTGTTTATCATCTCGTTAACCAAAGCCCTGGCCTCACGCCCTTTAAGCTTTTTTAAGCGCATCTTGAGGTCTGCCACGCTACGCCGAATCTGATCTACTGTGCAATGCCCCAACGCAAGCTCCACGCTGGTTATAGCCTCAACCTGCACACGCAAATCGCTGTGGGAAACCAGCGCAAGCAGCTCGTTGAGTATCGGTGAAAAATCCATCCGATTCATCCAGCATATCGACACCAGCGCGGGGAGATAGGCAGAATCCCCACCAATGCGTAACGCATCGCCCATCGCGCTCACCAGTGTGCGGGAACGTACATCGGCAAGCAGCTCCACCACCTCTTGCCGCACCTGCTCATCCGTAGACTCTCGCGTAACCATCAGCAGCAGTTCGTTCAGTAGCGTATCATCGTCATCATCGCGCAGCGACCGAAGCACCTCTAGCTGCTTGATCGCATCGCCGCTACGTAGCGCCACCATGCGTGGCGACAATTTCACTTCCATGCCTCTCCTTCTCTTAATACTATAGTTCCACGCTGCAAAGGTAGCATTTATGGGGATTTGTAGGAGCTGAACGCATTCATAGGAGCAATGGCGGTCCAGCACGGTTGGGTACATTGCCCCACGCTGCCAACAAGGATGCACATTGGCTCCGCCTTTAGCTAACCGACAACCACCTATTGCACCCAACCGCACCGATGCAGCCCCATCTGCAGGACGGTCTTTCAATAGCCGGAGCCTTCAGATCCCCAAGTCTCCTTTCCATACGCACAACCGGTGGCAGATGTCGGGATAGCCTATCAAAACCTACCTACGCACGCCCAGGAGAAGCCTTCGCTCTGCAAGCAGCAGGGCGAAGCCGAAAGCCCCGCCCTGCTATCCCTTAACTATCTTGCGAACCTCTCGAACGCTAAATTTGCATTATCCCGGCCACCAGGATGATAACAATGAACACGGGTGCTACAAAGCGAATCAACACCTCCAGCGCAGGGTATATCTTCATGTTCGCAGTGCCGCCATTGGTAATCTCGTCCCGAAAACCTTGATGCCCATGGAACCACCCCGCGAACAGCGTCATCAGCAATGCACCGAGCGGTAGCATGATATTCGAGGCTAAGAAATCAAAGAAATCAAGTAGGTTGCGCCCCAATATCTTGAGGTTCCCCAACTCACCTTCTGAGAGGGTGATGGGGATCCCCACCGCCAAAACGAGCACTACACCCAGGGCCGATGCCTGAATTCGGGACATCTTGAACCGCTCGTGAATGTACGCCACAATGGCCTCGAAGATGGATATCGCAGAGGTTAGCGCGGCAATGGCCAAAAGCAGGAAGAAGATGAACGCAAAGACGTTCCCCATAAACATGTCCTTGAAGATATTGGGCAACGTTACGAACACGAGGCTCGGGCCCTGCGATGGCGCTATGCCAAAGGCAAAGGCCGAACCGAACACCATAATGCCAGAGAGCACGGCGATAACCGTATCGGCAAGCGCAATCTGCGCCGCGGAGCTAAGCAGATTATCCTTTTTTTGAATGTACGACCCATAGGTTATCATCACTCCCATACCCAGCGAGAGCGAGAAGAATGCTTGCCCCATGGCGTTGAGGAACGTCTGGCCGGTAACCTTTGAGAAATCGGGCTTCACAAGGAACTTCACCCCCTCCATGCCGCCCTCAAGCGTCACGGCGCGTATGCACATCACGATGATAAGTAGGAGCAGCAGCGGCATGAGGATCTTCGATGCCTTCTCTATGCCCTTCGACACGCCGAACACCACGATACCAGCCGTGAGGAGCATAAAGATAGCCTGCAGCAGAATGGGCCTGAACGGTTCGCTGATGAAATCCTGAAAATAGTTCGGATTATTCATCGGGCTACTGGCCTCTCCGATGGAGAACGAGTTCACCATGTATTCAAGCGTCCAGCCGGAGATGGTGGTGTAGTAGGAGAGGATGATGAACGCCGCGAGAATGCCCAAAAAGCCGGTGAGATGCCACTTGGTGCCTGGCGCTATGTTCTTGAATGAGGTCATGGCGTTGGCCTGCCCATGCCTTCCAATAGAGAACTCGGCTACTGCAATAGGGATGCCCAATAGCAGGACAAAACCGATGTAAATGATAAGGAAGGCGCTGCCGCCCCCTTCGCCCGCAATGTATGGGAAACGCCATACGTTGCCTAAGCCCACGGCAGACCCCGCTGCCGCGGCAATAACGCCGAATTTTGAGGAGAACGAATCCCTCGCGCCTGGGGTACTCTTTTGTTCACTCATGTTAGTATGGATTGAGTTAGTTTATCATGTGGCGTAACATCTATTTCTCATCGCAATTTAGCACAATTTTTGCAAATAGCACCAATGAAAGAGAAAATGGTTCAACCTATTTTAAATCAAGGGGTATGGTAAGGAAGGCCGAGGAGCGAGCATGCAGCGTGTAACAAGTTGATTTTGTTTATCGTAGCACGTTAGGTATGGGTTAAGCGTGGCATGGGAAGTGCATGTTAATCCTTGTCAAATCAAGAAGAAATAAAAGGAACCGATGCAATATCAGATTAGGATTACCGATCCAAAAGCGAAGGGGGTGAGTGCCGATGTGCTGGTTGATGCTGGTATGGATTTTCTCAGCCTGCACCTCTATCTAGAGAGTTTGCTGTCGCTAGAGCCGGGGGGGGTAGCAAGCTTTTTTGTGATTGACCGGGAGGGGCAGCGGAGCGTAGAGCTAATCATGTTTGACGATGAGGGCGGCGGCTCGGCGCAGCGCCCCATGGAGGGGGTGCGATTGCAGGAGTACGTTGATACTGGCAGCGTCTGCTTCGACTATGCCTTCGGTATCTTTTTAGATAGGGTACTCCACTTTGAGGTTACCGATGTGTACCAAGAGCCGAGGAAAGCGGACGTTCCCACCTGCATTGCGCAGCGGGGGCGGTTTCGTGTTGATGCTGATGACCCGCTGCTACGCAACCTAGACGATATTGACACCCTGCTGCAGGAGTATAGCGGCTCTGAGGATTATTTAGATGAAGAGTAGCGGCGTGGCAAAGCCGCTGCTCGTAGTGCTGCTTGGCCCCACGGCGGTGGGGAAAACGGGCGTAGCGGTGCAGCTGGCGCAGCGATTCGGCTGCGACATCGTATCGGCCGACTCCCGCCAGGTATTCCGGCAGCTCAAAATAGGAGTGGCGCGCCCCTCTGGTGCGGAGCTGCGGGCGGCGAAGCACCATCTCGTGGCGCATCGCGACGTGTGGGAACGCTACTCCTGCGGGCAGTACGCAGAGGAGGCGCAAGGCGTGCTGCAAAGTCTCTTCGCCACGCAGCCCATGGCGATTCTCACGGGCGGGTCGATGCTCTACATTAGTGCCGTATGCGATGGCCTTGAAGATTTCCCAACGCCCGACATGGAGCTGCGCGCCGCCCTAACGCGTAGGCTGCGAGAGGAGGGAGTGGAAGCGCTTGCCGCGGAGCTTGTGCGGGTAGACCCAGGCTGTAATGGCGTTGTCGATGTGCGCAATGGCGTGCGCGTGCTGCGGGCGTTAGAGGTGTCGCTGCAAACTGGCCGCCCCTACAGCGAGTGGCTCTCGCACGCCAGGGTATCGCTCCCTTTTGATGTGCTGAAGGTGGGGCTGATACTCCCCATGGAGGTGCTGACAGCGCGCATTGGGCAACGCGTAGACCTTATGGTGGCGGAGGGCCTTGAGGAGGAGGCGCAACGGGTGCAGCAATACAAAAACACTCCTGCGCTGCGCACCGTGGGCTACCGTGAGCTATTTGACTACTTTGAGGGACGCTGTACCCGCGAGGCGGCTATAGAGCGGATCAAGGTGAACACGCGCCGCTACGCCAAGCGGCAGATGACGTGGTGGAAGCGTGACAACGGCATTGCATGGTTCTTCCCATACGATGTGGAGGCCATCAATGAGTACGTTGATCGGTACATAATGAGTAGAAGTAACGAGTATAGCGGTGCGCGCTAGCGCACCGCTGGTTGAATGGTAAAAGATATTAGAACGAATGGCGACATTTAGCGTGGTGATTCCGCTCTATAATCGTCCGCAGGAGATTGACGAGCTGTTGGAAAGCCTTGCAAAACAGACATGCAAGGATTTTGACGTGGTGGTAGTTGAGGATGGGTCGTACACCCGTGGCGACGAGGAGTGCAATCGGTGGGCGAAACGTTTGTCCCTCCGCTATGAGTACATAAAGAACCGGGGACCCGCAGGGGCTAGGAACCGTGGCGTTACGCTATGCGACGGGAAGTACATTATTTTCTTCGACTCCGATTGCCTCATCCCTCCGGACTATATCAAGCTGGCGAAGCAATTCGTTTCCGACAGTCCCAACGTGGCGCTGTGGGGCGGGCCCGACGCGGCGCACCCATCCTTTACGCCTATCCAAAAGGCGATAAGCTACTCGATGACCTCGCCCTTCAGCACGGGGGGCATACGGGGCGGCTCGGAGCGGGCGGATAAATTCTACCCGCGCACCTTCAACCTGGGGGTGCGCCGCGATGCCTTTGAGGCGGTGGGCGGCTTTGCCGATATGCGCTATGGAGAAGACGTTGACTTCAGCATGCGGGTTATCGAGGCGGGGTACGCTTCGCAGCTACGGCGGGAATTGTTTGTATACCATAAGCGCCGCACGTCGCTACGACAATTCTACGAACAGGTTCAGCACTCCGGCCGCGCGCGCATCGCGCTTTCAAGGAAGCATAGTGGGACGCTCCGCCCCGTGCATGCGCTGCCAGCCGTAGGGGTGGTGATGCTCATTGTGGCGCTTACGGCGGTATGGCGCACCTACAGCCTAGCAGTAATCACCGTGGGGGTACTGTACTGCCTGGTGGTGCTGGTGCACGCCAGCCTAAGCCTTCGCAGCTTCCGCTTGGGGTGGCTCTCCATGATGGCGTGCTGCGTGCAGCTGCTAGGCTACGGTGTGGGCTTTTGGAAGGGTCTATTTTCAAGGTAATCACTACCCAAACAGCGGATCCTTGTAGGAATGGGCAGCGAGAAGCTGTGCGGGTGGTCCTTTTAGAACGATCCGCCCTGCGGGCTGGCCCGCGTAGCGGTGCGGAAGTTCATGCGGGTTCGGGGAGGGCATTGCAGACAGAACACGGGCGGAGGTTATGGTCTTGCCAAGCTAATCTGAAGGGCGAGGGCGCGTTCAGGATTGCCGGGGTCAGTCTTTCAGACTGGCTTGCCCTATTGGCAAGAATCCGGGGACCTTTATCCCCCCAGCTATTGAGAGCCCGTCCCTCGAACAGGCTGCACTGGTGCAAAAATAGATGCTCCTTTGGAAACAGCAGTAAATGGAGCTACGCTCCCAAAATCTTGCTATAGAACTCCTTATAGTTCTGTTCAGCCCAAAAACGCTCCTCAAACACCTCTCGCGCCCGCTGGGAATACTGGGTGTAGCTCTCTCGCACCTTGCACACCGCCCCCATGAATTCCTGGGGCCACGGCGCTGCGCTAATCAGCTCGCCCGCCCCATCTCGTAGGGCCTCCGCCGTGCCGCCCACATCGGTAGCCACTGTAGGGAAACCCGCCGATAGTGCCTCCATGATGGACACAGGCAACCCCTCGCTCTCACTCGTATTCAAAAAGATAGCACCCCCCAGCGATTGGTACGCGCGCAGCACCTCTGCATTATCCACAGCGCCGCGCCACACCACGTGCAGGTTGCCGCACCGTTGCATTGCCTGCGCCGCAGAATCCTGTAAATTAGCCAGTAGCTCCCCATCACCGAAATGTTCCCAGACAACTTGTAGCTTACCGTTGGAAGAAGCAAAAGCTTCAATCAAGCGGAGCATCAAATCAAGCCGTTTTACAGCCTTTGCCCCCGAACAGCTCACAAAGAGAACCTTATTGCGATCAACAACAGCGGCAGGCTGCTGCGCCACCCCATGCACCCCAAGGTAAGCCACATGTACCTTTAAGGGCAGAGCGCCACGTTGCACCGAAAGCACTTCCGCGCCGTAGGTTGATACGGGGAAGACAGCATCGAGCCATCGCCATGTAAACTCACGCAGCGGAATAGACTTTTCCCCATCCCGAATATCGTAGCCATGCGCACGGCATACGAACTTCCACCGATCGCCTTCCTTCAGTCGGCATTTTGCCAACGCCACGCCCAAAGCCCCGTACGACATCCAGTAGGAGTACAACACCCCCTCTGCATCCTTTGCCACCGCCCCAGCGGCATAATCCGCCACGAGCTCCCCCGAGAAATAGCGCGTAAACCAAACGCGTTCCAGCCTAACTCCACGCCCTAAATGCCTAAAGGAATCTCCTAGAAACAGCCAAAAGGAACGCCGAAACAGCAAGCGGAGCAGCATGCCCAGCCATTTCTTTACCCCCATGCCGTTAAGTAGAGGCTGTGCGATGGCTACGCCATCAGGCACGTCCCGCCGAACGTCATCGCCCTTGAGCGGCACAATCTCCACATTGCACCCTTGCCGGTGCGCCGCAAGGTATTCTACCTCGCTGGCTACAAATGCCTCTTCGTACTGCCCGTAGGGATACCTATCGGTGAAGATGACTACTCGCATTCGGTAGGCCTTCGCACCTCTAACCCTAGCTCGTCAAGCTGCGCCTGGCTAATCAGAGAGGGGCTATCTATCATCACGTCTCGCCCCGCATTGTTCTTTGGGAAGGCTATGTAGTCTCTTATTGAATCGCTCCCGCCGAAGAGCGAGCATAGCCTATCAAAACCAAAGGCAATCCCACCGTGCGGTGGTGCGCCGTAGCGGAAGGCATTCATCAAGAAACCGAACTGATTTTCCGCCGCCTCTGGGGTAAAGCCTAAAACGCTAAACATGCGCTGCTGGATCGAGCGGTCGTGTATACGAATTGAACCGCCCCCCACCTCAGTGCCGTTCACCACAAAGTCGTAGGCATCGGCATGCATAGCGCCCGGATTGGTCTCAAAGAGCGCTACGTCTTCGGGCTTGGGCGATGTGAATGGATGGTGCATGGCGTAGAACCGCTTGTCCTCTTCGTTCCACTCAAAGAGCGGGAAGTCAACCACCCATAGCGGTTTAAAGTCCATGGGGTCAAGCCACTGCTCCCGCTTCGCCACCTCAAGGCGTAGCAGCCCTAACGCCCGCTGCGTCTCTGACCGCTGCCCGCTCATAATCAGAACGAGGTCGCCCGGCTTGGCGCTCAGCGCATCGCAAAGGTGCTTTTGCAGCTCTTGCGACAGGAACTTATCGGCTGACGATTTGAATACACCCCCCTCCTGGCAACGAATGTATAGCAATCCCTTTCCGCCCACCTGCGGCTTCTTGACGTAATCCGTCAGCTCGTCGAGCTGTTTGCGGGTATAGCTCGATTTGCCCGAAACGCAGATAGCCCCCACGTAGGGTGCGCCATCAAGCACTGCAAAGCCCGTGGCGCGCGTCGCCGCTGTTAGCTCACAAATCTCCATCCCCACGCGCAGGTCCGGCTTATCGCTCCCGTAGCGCGCCATTGCCTCATCGTACTCCATCCGCTGGATATCGCCGAACTGCACCCCCAGCACCTGCTGGAAGAGGTGGCGCATCATGCCCTCAAAGAGTTCCAGCACATCGTTGCGCTCCACGAATGACATTTCACAGTCAATCTGCGTGAACTCCGGCTGCCTATCGGCTCGCAGGTCCTCATCGCGGAAACACCGCACAATTTGGTAGTAACGGTCCATGCCCGCCACCATGAGAAGCTGTTTGAAGGTTTGCGGAGACTGCGGTAGGGCGTAGAACTCCCCTTGATGCATGCGCGAGGGCACCACGAAGTCACGCGCTCCCTCAGGCGTAGATTTGATTAGGAAGGGAGTTTCTATCTCGAGAAAACTCTTCCCATTCAGGTAGCTCCGCACGGACTGCGCCAACGTATGGCGTAGTTCCAGCGCCCTGCGCACGGGTTCACGCCGAATGTCAAGGTAGCGGTAGCGCATCCGCAACTCATCACCGCCATCCGTCTCCGTCTCGATGGTAAAAGGGGGCGTTTCGCTGGCGTTCAGCACGGTTAGCTTTTCAAGCGCCACCTCAATCTCACCTGTGGGCAGCTTCAAATTCTTACTCACACGCTCCCGAACAACGCCGCTTGCTTGCACCACAAACTCACGCCCCAACGCCTCGCACTGCGCCAGCAAATCGCCATTGCCTTCATCCACAGCAAGCTGCGTTATGCCGTAACGATCACGTAAGTCAACGAAAAGGAGGCTTCCCAATCGCCGCACCCTGGCTACCCAACCGCACAGCGTCACCTTTTTCCCCGCATCGGCGAGTCGCAACGCCCCGCAAGTATCGCTCCGTAACATGTTCTCTTCCCTTTTTTATCTATCGCGAAGGTATCTAATATTCTACAAACGGCACTCCTAGAGTGTAGAACAAAGAGGGGAATAGGCATCCCTACAGCTTGCTAGAGTCAATTTCATTACACCATAACTATCAACGGATTACATCTTTCAGGGTGTAGCCTCGTGGGGCATCACTGCCTTTGGCAGCTCGTTTTGTGGGAATTATGGAAGTAGTTGATATGTAGTAATTAAAGCCGTTCCTAATTCGTATCCTCTTCGCATCAAATTCGGATTTCTCCGGAGAAATCCGAATTTGATGCGAAGGGGGTGGTAAGTTGGTAGGAGGGCGATAGAGGATAGAGGGCAGGTCCTGCCGGGGCGTTCGGTGGGAATAGAGCGTGGGCGATAGCCACTTCCTAAATCCCGCCCACTACGTACTATTTTCTTACCTTTGCCTCTCGGTACAACTAGATTTGAGACGATGAATCGTGCTATCAATGTCGCCATCCTGGGCGGCGGGTACTCTGCGGAGCGGAGCGTGGCGCTCAACAGCGCGAAGGAGATGTTCAAATGGTTACAGCAAACCCCTTACACTCCATGGCTTATCGATGTGCGAGAGCATGAATGGGTGGCTAGCGTAGCGGGGAAGGAAGTCCCGGTAGACCTCAATCGCTTCGCAATAACCGATGGCGGTGAAGAGATACGTTTTGACGTGGCGCTGCTCGCCATTCACGGCACGCCTGGCGAAAACGGGCTCCTGCAGGGATACTTGGAGCTAAAGGGGATTCCCTACTCCACGGGCAATACCTTTACGGAGTCTATTTCCTTCCATAAATGGGCATGCAAACTCTTTGTTGACGACCTCGTGCCCACGGCACGCCACGTGCAAATTGACCGTCGCGCCGATGCCGACGTGCACATCATTGAGCAGCGGCTAAAATACCCCATGTTCGTGAAGCCCAACACCAACGGCAGCAGCGTAGGGGTAAGCAAGGCACGAAACCGCGCCGAGTTGGTAGCGGGACTCAAAGCAGCCTTCGCGCTGGGGCGTGACGTGCTGGTGGAGCAGGCCATTGCGGGGACTGAGGTGTCGTGCGGATTGGTATCGCTTAACGACAACATCATCGTTTTCCCCATCACGGAGCTAGTGAGCCCCGCCGAATTCTTTGACTACACCACAAAGTACGATGGCTCCACGCAGGAGATTACCCCCGCACGGATCCCGACCGATGTGGCGCAAAAGATTGCGAACTACTCCCGCGCGATTTACAAACGTCTTAACTGCCGCGGCATTGCGCGTATCGATTACATCGTAAGCGAAGGAGTTCCCTACTTTTTGGAAATCAACACGGTCCCCGGCATGACCTCTGAAAGCATTGTGCCGAAGCAGGTACGCGCCATGGGGCAAACCATGCCTGAAATCTTAAGCCTGCTGGTAGAGGAGCTGATAAATAGGTAGAATGCCTCTAGCGGAAGCGTGTACTCAGCCTCGTAAGTGTGGCTGAACGTAGCTGGTCTGGTTGCTATAAACGAGGGAATAGAGAGCGTGGGGCAGCATTACAGGCAGAGCTTTTCTGTATTTACACTATAAATAGAAACGTAGAACCGCATCTATTTGCAGCACGTGCGGTGTGATTACCATGGGGTTGTGCTCTAGGCTGCAGGGTGCACATAGGCTTTGTGTTTGTCTCATACCAGGAGTCTGGGACCTTCGGCTATTCAGATGCGGCTCTAGGGTTTGCCGTTGCCTCTTGGCAGTGCGGCGCAATGCTCGTACTAAGATCTTCTGCTTCGTGGTCAACCAGTGCAACGGCCTAATCGCCTAGAACCTCCTCCCCAACAAGCCCCAAACAGACCTCAAGAGCAGGAGAGGGGCGATAAATCAAATAGTTCTTTAAACCGAATTCGCCCTATTACGAGAGCAGGAATATATTAAGCTTCAATTTCCCCAAAATGTTTTACCCGTAAAATTCCCCCTTTCCAAAAATGTTGAATCCCTTGGAACGATTGAATTTCGCGATGTCCCGCACGATAAATGTGCAGTCTCCCTTTGCTTTCCGCACCCAGTTGGAGAGGGCTAATCAACTTAGAATCGGTATGTTTTGTCTGCATTGCGTTTTTGCGTCGTTTTTCTTGCACTTAAAGAATTATCTTTGCGTTGCAATGGGAACAGGAGGAAGGAACCAATAACCGAAGCAATAAACATGTTTAAGATTGTACGTAGAGTCGAGCTTGCACCGAATATTATCCGGATGGATATTCAGGCGCGGCGTGTGGCTGAGTCGGCGCAGCCGGGGCAATTCATCATTGTGCGCGTTGATGACCACGGGGAACGTGTGCCGCTAACGATTGCAGATTACGACAGGGAGCACGGCCTTGTGAGCATTGTTACGCAGACCATCGGGGTTAGCACGCGCAAGCTCTGCGCCTTGCACGAGGGTGATTCGATTATGGATTTCGTTGGTCCGTTGGGACGTCCTTCCGACCTCGTTGAACTCTCCGATGAGGAGCTAGCGAAGAAAAAGATCATATTCGTGGGCGGAGGCGTTGGCGCCGCACCGGTCTATCCGCAGGTGAAATACCTAGCGGAGCGTGGCTTTAAGCCTGATGTGATCATTGGGGCTAAAACTAAGTCAATTGAGATCATGCGGGAGGGGCTTGAGAAGTACAGCGCCAATTACTACCAAGCCACTGATGATGGTTCTGATGGGTTCCATGGCATGGTAACCGATTGCCTCAAGGACTTGGTTGTAAATCAAGGGAAAGAGTACAACCATTGCATTACGATTGGCCCGATGATTATGATGAAGTTCGTGGCCAAGTTGACCCAAGAGTTGCAAATTCCAACGGTGGCGAGCCTGAATACGCTCATGGTGGATGGCACGGGCATGTGCGGCGCTTGCCGGGTGTCGGTTGGGGGGAAGACGAGATTTACCTGCGTGGAGGGGCCGGAGTTTGATGCCCATCAGGTTGATTTTGCAGAGGCCATGCGCCGACAGGGTATGTATAAGACGATAGAGCAGGCGGAGCTTAACTCGTACAATGAGTCGTGTAAACTAGGTTAAAGAACGCAGAGAGATGCCAGCAAGTAAGATAGATCGTGTGCCGGTGCGGGAGCAGGATCCCAAGGTGCGCGCCACCAATTTCCAAGAGGTATGCTATGGGTACAATCTAGAGGAGGCGCAGCGAGAGGCCTCTCGGTGTTTGCAGTGTAAACGGCCACGGTGCGTGGAGGCATGCCCCGTGAACATCCAAATTCCCCAGTTTATTCACGCCGTGGAGGAGGGACGACTGCTCGAGGCGGCCGACATCATATGGCAGGATAGTAGCTTGCCGGCCGTATGCGGTAGGGTTTGCCCGCAGGAAACGCAGTGTGAAGGCTCCTGCATTAAGGGGGTCAAGGGCGAACCGGTGGCTATCGGCAAGCTTGAGCGGTTCGTGGCGGACAATGCGCGCCGTGAAGGGCATTTCAATACAGACGTTGCTCCGAGCAATGGTAAAAAGGTGGCGATTATCGGGTCAGGGCCGGCAGGTTTGGCCTGCGCGAGCGATTTGGCACGTTGGGGGTATGAGGTAAAGATTTTTGAGGCGTTGCACGAGCCGGGCGGAGTCCTTGAGTATGGTATCCCAGAGTTCCGTCTACCCAAGGCAGGGGTGGTAGGGCCTGAAATTGAGAATGTGAAAAAGCTAGGGGTTGAGATAGAGACGGACGTTGTGGTGGGGCGTACGGTGACGGTAGACAGCTTGATGGATAGGGATGGCTACGACGCGGTTTTTATAGGTTCTGGGGCTGGTTTGCCTAAGTTCATGAACATTCCTGGAGAGAACTTTAACGGTGTACTCTCTGCCAATGAGCTACTGACGCGTACGAACCTCATGAAGGCCTTCGATAAGAGTTTCGATACGCCAGTTTACGTGGGCAAGAGGGTTGTGGTGGTTGGCGGAGGGAACGTGGCCATGGATGCTGCCCGCACCGCCAAGCGCTTGGGGGCTGATGTAACCCTTGTGTATCGTCGCTCTGAAGCGGAGCTTCCGGCGCGCCGTGAGGAGGTGCACCACGCTAAGGAAGAGGGTATCGTTTTCAACCTACTTACGAACCCCGTGGAGATACTCGGTACGGAGCAGGGCTGGGTGCGGGGCATACGTGCCATACGCATGGAGCTTGGAGAACCCGATGCCAGCGGACGGCGTAGCCCAGTGGAGGTCAAAGGGTCGGAGTTCGATATAGAGTGCGATGTGGTGGTGATGTCGTTGGGCACATCTCCCAACCCGCTCATAGGGCATACGACACCTAACCTAGAGATCGGGAAGCGCGGTGGAATCGTGGTGAATGAGGAGACGGGGTCTTCAAGTCGTCCGGGCGTCTTTGCAGGCGGGGATGCCGTGTCGGGTGCGGCAACTGTTATCCTAGCGATGGGCGCAGGACGCAAGGCAGCGAAGGGAATACACGAATACTTGCAGGGGAAGTAGGTGCACAAAAAACAACGAAAGGGAACGCCTAAATCGGCAGGAAGTCGGTTTAGGCGTTCCCTTTTAGCTACTCACAAGGAGGACTAAAACCTATAACTGGTTAGCCCCCTCTGAAATGCTTATGTAACGTCAGGGGTATGGGGGATGGATGAGGTTATATACCAGCTTCCGACTAGAGCTAGGTTGAGATAGTTAGACGTAAGAAATAGCTGTCTCTGCTGTGCGGTCTGCTCGGTGCGTAGTCAATTATGACCCTACTTTACATCAACCCACACCTCAAGCCGCTCCCCAGGCTGTAGAGTCGCGCCGCATTGGCTATTCCAACGCCGCAATTCATCAACGGTACAGCCGTACTGCATTGCGATTTTGTGTAGGTATTCCCCTTGCCTCACCACATGTTCCACCCTCCTTTTGTTTTTAGGAAGGACGTAGGGGTATGGAGTCTGCACCACCTTATAGCTCTGAGCATAGATGCGGCTTTCTGTTTCTATGAAACGAGAAATGCATTCTTTAGGCAGAATCAAATACTGCTGCGCATTTGTAGATTGGGGTATGTAACCCTGCCGGTATCGCGGATTCAAAAAATGTAGGATCTCAATCGGCGCTTCAACCCAATGCGCAATGGATTCGAAAGAAGCCGCATCACGTAGATGGACTGTGTCAACAAGATTAAAATCAATCCGCGGCGGTCGAGGCCTAATGCCATGCTCCGGGGCAAAATGAAAGACGTAAACAGCTGCGATAAAAGCCGGCACATAGTTCTGCGCCGCTTCGGGTAGATACGGCAAGATATCCCAAAAATCTCTCTTATCGCCCGCGCGTTGCAAGGCTCGCTGGACTGTGCCGGGACCAGCATTATACGCCGCTAAAGCCAGCAACCAATCGTCAAACATACGATGGAGATAATCCAAGTAGGAGCAAGCGGCTTCGGTAGAGAGGACGGGGTCCATCCTATCGTCAATAAAATTGTCAACGTGAAGATTGAGCATCTTCCCGGTATTGATTTTGAATTGCCATAACCCCACCGCCCCGCTTTTAGAAACGGCCAGAGGGTTCAAGGCCGACTCCACTACAGATAAATACACGAGCTCTAGGGGTAGCCTATTCCTATCAAGGATCTGCTCAAACAGGGGAAAATATAGCTTTGAGAGTCCACACATCATAGCCACCTGCTCACGGCGTTCCACGGTATAGATTCTAATGTACTTACGCACTAGCGGGTGGAACGATAAGGGGATAATGGACCGTTGGTTCAGCTGGGCGATACGGTACTCGTAAACGAGGTCTGGACGGAGAGTAGTGCTATCCTCAGGAATGGCTGTGGAATCCCAAAAGAGACCCAAAGTGGAAAGTCCATCCAACGGCGAAGAAATCTCGTGGTACGCTGTCGTGTCCGAGGATTCAGCGATACGCCCCGCAGCACCTTCCTGTCCCTTTACGGGACAAAGAAGGAAAAGCAACGGCAAGCAGGCTAAAAGCTGAAATGAAATTCGCCCTGCCATCAATGGAACAGCTTAAACACGTCATTGAGATTGGCGTAGAGTACCAACAAGAGCAAAAGAATCATCCCCAGCATGATGGCGACAGTGAGAAATTTTTCGCTAGGCTTTCGCCCTGTAATCATCTCATACAGCAAAAACATAACGTGTCCGCCATCTAGCCCTGGAATGGGTAGGAAGTTCATTACCGCCAGAATAATGGAGAGGAAAGCGGTAAAATTCCAAAAGTAGACCCAATCCCACGTTTCGGGGAACATTTTCGCAATGCTAATAAAGCCACCCAACGATTTATGCGCCTTGGCCTCAGGGACAAATAGCATTTTCAGCGACTTCCAGTACCCTGCTACTCGCTCTGCACCTAAAGAAGCTCCCGCAGTGATAGATTGCCAAAAACCGTAAGAGCGCGACCTAATGGTAAAGAAATGCGTCAAATCTCCTATTGCCAGCACTCCTACCACTCCACTCTCGGGAACTGCAACCCGCATGCTATCAATGTTTCCAGCACGCATGACGACAACGGTAGCCGTGTCGCCCTTACAGCTCTGGAGCGCACCACGGAACTCATCGAAGAATGTGGCACTATTGCCATTGACCGCTACCAGGCTATCACCAACGGCAAAACCCGCTTTCTCGGCCGGAGACCCTTGCATTACGCCACCCACGACCATCGGAATACGCACTGTAAAGGGGGGAGTGCCTGCAAGTAACGTTTCTAGGTACTCACGTCCAATCGTTACGTTTACAAGCGAATCGTGCCGCTTCACGGTTACAACGGCATCGGGTTCTAGGAGCGCAGCGGTTAGTAATTCGTTGTACTCCTCGTACGTGACTCCATTAACTTGCAACAGCCGGTCTCCGTTTTCAAAACCTATGTTACGACCAAGCGTGTCAACGGCGATTCCGTATTTGATATCCTCAGTGGCGAGGTAGCTCATCCCCTGCGTGTAAAGAAGCGTACTGTATATCATCCAGGCAAGCAACAGATTTACCAGTACCCCTCCGCTCATTATTAACAGCCGTTGCCAACCGGGTTTCACACGAAAATCGTCGGGCGCGGGTGGTTTCTGCATCTGCTCATGGTCCAAGGACTCATCAATCATTCCGCCAATTTTCACGTACCCTCCCAATGGCAACCACCCTATACCGTACTCCGTCTTCCCGATTTTTTTCTTCCAAAGAGAGAACCAGGGGTTAAAGAACACGTAGAACTTCTCAACGCGTACTCCAAACAGCTTAGCCATAGTGAGATGACCCAGCTCATGCAGAATAATCAGAATGAGTAAACTGAGAAAGAACTGCGCTACTCTTATTAAGACACCCATTTCTTAGGATTTTAGCTTTTCAATAACCCAGGTAGCCATTCTACGTGCCTCTTGGTCTGTTTGTATATAGTCGTCTAGGCATGGCTTCTCAACGAACTCAATGGCTTCTACCGTTCGCTCAATTACGATTGGTATCGATGTGAACGGAAGTCCTGCAGCAAGAAATGCCTCCACGGCTACCTCATTCGCTGCATTCAACGCGGCGGGTAAATTGCCCCCCGTACGCCCCGCACGCAGGGCCAAACCTAAGCAGGGGAAGCACTCAACGTCAGGCTGCTCAAACGTAAACGCCTCAGCAGGGCCAAACTGATAGGGAGACACGGCAGTGGGTAAACGAAAGGGGTAGGAAAGCGCGTACTGAATGGGCAGGCGCATATCGTGCGGCCCCAGCTGGGCCTTAATAGTTCCATCTGCGAACTGCACCATTGAATGGATGGTGCTTTGAGGATGCACCACCACCTCAATTTTATCGTACGGGATGTTGAATAACCAATGGGCCTCCATAACTTCAAAGCCCTTGTTCATAAGGGTTGCAGAGTCGATGGAAATTTTTGCGCCCATGCTCCACGTTGGATGGGCAAGTGCCTGCATCGGGGTAACCGTGCGTAGCTGCTCCAGCGTATACCCTCGGAAAGGTCCCCCCGAAGCGGTAATAATCAACTTTTCAGGCGGCGTAAGCTCTCCAGCTAAACATTGGAAAATGGCTGAATGCTCAGAATCAACGGGGATAATACGCGCATTGTACTTTGCCGCCTGCGATGTAACAATGTCTCCCGCAACAACCAGCGACTCTTTATTGGCCAACGCTATCGTCTTGCCCGCCTCAATAGCTCGTAGCGTAGGCAACAAGCCTGCAAACCCTACGATTGCGACTAAAACGATATCCACACCCTCCGACACCGCAGCTTGCCCCAGCGACTCACTGCCCGCATAAACCGTAATCGGCAAATCCTTCAATGCCTGCCGCACATCGGCGTAGCGATCTGTATCCCCGATAACAACGACCTTCGGTACAAACTCTTTCGCCTGTTCTACCAACTTCTGCCATTGCAGCTTGGCACTGAGGACATCCACCTGAAACAAATCGCCATGCCGATGCACAACATCTAGTGCCTGCTGCCCAATTGACCCCGTTGAGCCTAGAACGGCGATCCGCTTTTTGCTCCCCATGTCTCTAAAAACTTATATACCGCTCCGCATCTAATGGCCTTCCCTGGACCCAAAGCTCTAAGTGCAAATGCGGCCCAGTCGTAAGCCTACCAGTATCTCCCACAATCGCTACTACCTCGCCGCCTCGCACAAAGTCCCCTACGTTTTTAAGCGTACGATCAACATGTTTATAGATAGAAATCAACCCGTCTACATGCTGCAACACCAAGGTGTTGCCAAAATCGGCATTCCATGTCACCATAACTACAACACCATCGCTTACCGCAACAATCGGCGCCTGAGGAGCAGCGACTACATCTGTGGCATAATGCTGAGTTGAAGCATCAAAATGTCCAGTCACCTCGCCCCGCAATGGTGCTCGTAGCGATAAACGCCCAAAGCCATCTGACAACTTTTGCCCACCAGCGTTCTCATTGTACTGCAAAGTCATCTCAACATGCTCACGAAGAGCAGAATCCTCGGCCGACTTCAAAAAACTAATCGCCTGGGAATGCCCGATAGAGTCCACATCGTCACGATACGTTTCAGGTATCTCTCCCGAAAGTATTGTTCGCAGATTACCCAAGTAGCTATTCCACAAACCGATCTCCCGCGACAACGAGTCCGCCTTTAAAGCGTTGCCAACAACTTGTTTTGTAATCCCCGTACTGGTATACCCAGGAATAAACTCTTTAATCGGCGTAAAGAATATCAACAAAAAGGACAGAGCTATAACTACTAAAAAAAAGCCTCCGAGTATCACCAAAAAGTTCAGCCTCGAAAGACGCATGCCCCACACCTCTTGGTAGGTATCGGTTGTCGACAAAACCAACCGATACTTATTCTGCAACGTCTCTACCAATCGCTTTTTTTTCTTCTCCACCTCTACATTTCTTTCATATTCCCCAACCTCACAAGCCTTCCTCTCGCCTTTTATACTTTAAGACAATCGGGAAAAGGTACCTCCACACGCAAAAAGCACACACTAAACACGGCTGCAAAGATAACCAAATTGCACATACCCCAACGCGCTACGAAGTAGCATAGGTCACACTCTATAGCTCTCAGAAATTCAAACAGAATAAATAGCTCTCACTTTAGAGAGACAAGAAAGCTCCCTTACGAAACGCTAAACCGACACCCCATACTCCCGTAATGCATCATTAAGGGTTGTCTTTTTATCTGTGCTCTCCTTTCGCTCCCCGATGATGAGGGCACACGGCACCCCATATGTTCCCGCTGGAAATCTTCTCTCTCGTACCCCAGGAATAACAACTGACCGCGGCGGAACATACCCCCGTAGCTCCACCGGCGCACTGCCACGCACATCAATTATATGGGTAGATTGGGTCAGCACCACGTTAGCTCCAAGCACTGCCTCACGTCCGATATGCACCCCCTCAACCACAATGCACCGAGACCCTATAAAGCAGCCGTCCTCTATAATGACTGGCATCGCTTGCATCGGTTCTAAAACGCCTCCGACTCCTACACCTCCCGACAAATGGACTCCCCTACCAATCTGCGCGCATGATCCCACTGTCGCCCAGGTATCTATCAAGGTGTCAGCTCCGATATAGGCCCCTATATTGACATACGACGGCATTAGGATTGCACCGCTCTCCATGTAGCTCCCGTAGCGAGCCACAGCCGGCGGAACTACTCGTACTCCCGCCATTGCATGGTCACACTTCAGCGGAATTTTATCGTTATAATGGAATATCCCACTCTCCTCTGGCTGCACTTTCCGGCAGCGGAAATACAGCAAAATGGCCTTCTTCACCCACTCATTCACACGCCACACTACCTCTCCATCCTGCTCAATAGCATTCACCACGCGCAGACTTCCGTTATCAAGCTGTGCTATAGTTAACTCTACGGCCTCCAGCACCCGCCTGTCTATAACCTCTCCTTTTTCAAATGCATGCTCCACGACTCCCTGAAGCTCACTACAATCAACCTGCCGCATTCTAATCCTCTACTATTATAACGTATCTACACACTCGTCACAGTAAAAACACAGCTAACCTGCTTAACCTACACAGCTCTTAGTGGCAATTCAAAAGAGACATTCGTCCCCAATCCAGGCTGGGAATCTATCTCCAACTGCGTCCCTAATATCTCAGCTAAGCCGCAAGCAATTGAAAGACCCAACCCCATACCGGAATCTCCATCCGAAATAGACGTATCTAGACCTGTAGAAGGCATGCGCTGTGCCTCTGAAAAATGCTCTCCTATCATTTTTAGCTGTGCAGCATTCATGCCCCGCCCCGTATCTCCCACATAAAATCGGATAAAAGAAAACTCCTCTCCATGGCGAACGTTACAGCCCAACACCACCTCTCCTAACGAGGTGAAACGCACTGCGTTTGAAAGCAGGACTCCAAGAATACTCTGCACCTTTTCATAATCTAACCACGCTGACTTGGGCAAATCTGAAGCAAATTCTTGCCGAAAAGCCACAACTTCTCGTTTCCCCATGTTCTGCAAAAGCTCCTCACTCTCTTTTGACAATGTCGCAAGCATTGACAGCGGATTTGCTAACGTTTCCTCCAGTCGCATCTCCCCTGCATCTATCATCGCCTTGGTGATAACACTATCCATCATGCGCAATAGACCATGCGCACTTTGGTTAATAATCTCCAAACTCGACTTTAGTTCCGTCCCTTCTACATCCTCTGAAGCCAACAGCTGGGAAAGACCCACTATGGCGTTCAGCGGCGTACGCAGTTCGTGCGACACATTCGCAAAAAAGGCATTCTGTATTCGCCGCTGCCGCTCTGCAACATTTGCACCATCACTAGACTGCTGCTCTCTTGCTACCGTTTCCGAAAGGAAGGCGCTACCTGCAATACGCCGACAGATCACATTGGAAAGCGCAACGCTCGTTGCACCTACTGATAACGCTAATATTAGAAGGAACAGACCGACCCTATCATCGCCCCACGGATAGGTAGTAGCACGAGGTTCTACTCCATACGCCACTAAAGACCCTTGCTGGGAGCGAATCCTCTCCCCGATATCAAGCTGGTCAGAGATATAACTCGTGTCGTATGCCAAAAAGCCACGTAAGAACTCAGCAGCAGTCACAAAGCGCACTGCTGTGGAAGAGTCGATAAATTCTAACTGTTTTCGCTGCCGTACTATCGTATCGTGCAAACTTGAAATCTCACGCCGCTGCTGCTTAACAATACTATCCTTCTCCAGTATTTCAAAACGCAATGCATCGATCCTTGACACCATACTTTCAAGCTCGCCTTCATGGCCAACAGACGCAATGGGTACCTTCTTCTGAACCGGAATAACAAGGAGGGCCCCGTCACGAAGACGAGAAGAAATGGACAGCTTCGCACGCACCTCAATCGTCTCACAATTTAACGAATACCCCCAGTCTGACACATCTCCCTTTAGGTAGGGCTTCTCTAAAAAGCGCTCAGTAAAAGAAACCATCCAACCCTTCTCCATGTAGGGACGACTTGAAACTATCAGCACTGGGTATCCCTCAAAAAAACGGACTATTTCTTGGAGGTAGTGCAACGAGGTCTCATCAACATAAACAATATTTGGCCGTGTTGAACGGTTTCTCGTCCGCCAATCCTGGGTATTGGAGACGGATATCTCTTTTCCCTGCACCGTTTTATCCTCGAAGAACGACGTGAGCTGGCTATAAAAATCCGAATTACGACCTACCAACTCCACGTAAAACTTCTTTTGGCTAGAGAAATTCGGCCAAACCACCTCTTGAGAGAAATGGTATATATACTCTACACGCTTGTCCAACAGGGAGTCCCTAATTTGAGCCAACGCAGCCCCCCCGCTCAGCAACAAGCAGAACACGAGTAATCGTCTTAACAAACCTACCTTCTCCAAGCGCATTTCAGCCCACTCACCGTATGGTTACAGCGTACAAAGATAACGCTATCAGCCATTGAAAGCAACATCCATCCCCATCAAACGTCATACATTTTGACGAACGCAAGAAATCAATGTGTTTTCCGCTCGCATTGTATGACAAAAAACGAATGGCTACTACACTCTACCTCAAAAAGCACACCAATAGCACCCAAAATGCAATCCAACCGCACGCCGAACTCCTAGCACGGATTCCATTTAAAATAGCATCCCTGAAACCAGTGTTGACACATAGATGGAGCGCCAACGCCCCACCATCCCGCACGCTACGCTCACTAGTATGGTGGACACACCGGCGCTCTATACCGACGCTTTTTGGGCTTAATCTTTGACTCGTAGGTCAGTGAGATCTCATGCGACCCACCGGTAGATGGCGTCAACGACGACACCGTCAAGTCGTAGCTATAAACTACCTGGAACGAATCGAAACGGCATCCCGCCATAAACGAAACTGCATCAGAGCCAAAATACGTCTCCTTCAGAAAGGGCAAACCGCGATACCACACGCCCACAAGCAATGGATACTTAAACCAATACCCTCCTATATCCATTTGAAAGTGCTTATTCTGATTTCGCAGGATACCCGTAACGGTTACGCTTTGATCTACGCCCCGGCGATAGAGTTGGCTTATAACAAATCGATGCCCCCCGAAGAGCGTGAACTTAAAGTCCTTCCTTTGAGTCTTATCGTAGAAACTGTTCTTCGGCCGCAGTATATGATCCATGGTAAAACCCACCCAGCTGTTAACCGAGTGGAAAAGCACCGATGCAGAGACATCAATATCAAAAACGGTTGCAGTTCCCTGCATTTGAATAGAGGTGGGAGAAATTGGATCCGTATTCAGCTGATCACCGAACTTTAAACGATTGTAATTCACCCCCATCTGCGTATAGAACAAGCCTAGCCCTGGGCGGAAGCTCCACTCTGGGGTCATCTCAACGGAATACGAATACACCAAACCCGCCAAAACAGTTCCCAAAAGGCCATCTCCCGCCAAATCGCCCATCGCAAAAACGCCAAAGCCGCTACGCAGAGAGGCCACATTAATATCATACGATACAGATAGCTGACGATACATGTTTGGTACAAAGGACCATTGGTCTCGATAGCTCAACACAGCCCTATGCCCTTGACTCGCTCCTGCATACGATGGAGCTATATACAAAGGATTTGCAAAAAACTGCGTAAACTGCGGATCCTGTCCGCGCGCCACCCACATTGTACTTAGCAGTAACACTGCCAATACAGCACATTTCCTAAACTTACGAATCATCTCAGCAATGTTACATTCCCACGCAAGTCAAACATCTCTCCGTTATAATACTCCCCCACAGCACGCCAGGCGTAAACGCCAGTCATACACACCTTCCCAGCAAAATAGCCATCCCAACCGACCTTTATATCATTCGACTCAAATAGCTTCTCGCCCCATCGGTTGAATATCATCAACTTATAGCGCACTACGCCTCCCCATACCGGATGGAAAACCTTATTTTCTTTATCAAACTCATCGTAGTACCCCCCATTTGGTCCTGTTGTACTCGGCACGAAGGCCGTCGGGAAGCGTATGTAACCTTCATCAAGCACCACGACAGCCGGGCTTATTAGCGTATCGCCCGTGCACCCTTGCGTTGACTTTACCTCTAGCTTCACTGCGTACTCCCCTGGATGAGCATACTCGTGCATTGGGCTATGTTCTGTAGTCGTGTATCCATCCCCAAAATCCCAAAAAGACTCAAGTACCTCTTCAGTCAGGTTGTTCGCCTTCACCCGTGCAGTCGGGAGCATCACCTTTGTTGGCAAAATTTCAAACTGCGCCTTCGGCTTTTTATACACCTCTACAATTCTATATGCAGATGCCTCTCCCCCTTCGCCCCATGCTTTCAATGTGACATGGTACAGACCCGGCTCCTCATAGCGATGCACCGGATTAAACTCATTGGACTCCTTCCCATCCCCAAAATCCCATAAGCAGGAATCCACATACTCTCGTTTTGTTTTGTTATTTAAGCGCAAATCAAACGGCGCGCATGCCGCATAATCCAAGGCCGAAAACTCCGTATTCGGCGCGGGCGCCAACACAAAAACCTTTTTGGAAAATTTCGACTCGCACTTGGGACTATTAACCTTTAAGCTCACCGTATAGGCAAACGAACTATCGCGATGCGCCCAATTGGTATACTCGTACGCTCCCGGAGCGTGAACGGCGCTAGTCTGCCCATTGCCGAAATTCCACTCGTACTGCCATGATGGTGACGTCGGCTTTGTCAAATCCTCTATTCCCACCTGAACCGAAGGGTCCTTAAACACCTGCAGCGGAGGGTTAACTGAAAATTCCGCTTTCGGCGTCGCGTACACCGTCACGGCGCGAGTCTTCTCAGCTGCACATCCCTCTTTCGTCTCTACACGCAAAGTCACGTCATACGCTATATCACTCGGCGTATTGTTCTCAAACTGATGCACGGGAGACGGCATGGTAGACTCCTTCCCATCTCCAAAAGACCACTTGTAGCTCGCCCCATTCTTCGACTTATCCGACATCGACACCAAGAACGGACTACAAGACTCATATCCTTCCTGCGCCTCAAAATCTGCCTGAGGATTGGAGAACACCGTAATCGTTGTCTCCTTCTCGTCACTACACCCAAACTTATTCTTTGCAGTAAGTTTCAACGGGTACGGCTGCGCCGCTTGCGTAAGATTATCGTACGTATGGGTAACTGACGACAAATCCGTTCGCATTTCCTCTTTACCATCTCCAAAGGCATACGTAAAGGTGAGATCTGATCCCAATGACTTATTGATAAACTTAGCATCGTATGGTGGGCACGACTCGTTCGCTCCATCCAATTCAATGGAAACCAAGGGTTTCGGCCACACAGACACTTCGCGCATCAAAGAGTCTCCACACCCATGTTCCGACCGCGCTATCAACCATACCTCGTACTTCTGCTCCACGTCGTGGGATGGATTGGTCAGCTGGGGTACTGGCTGTCCGCCCTTCAGCTCTAACACCTTTTGTCCGCCCGTGTAGAACTTCCACGTATACGCTGTCAGCTGCCCACTCATCGACTGGGTTTCATTCTGCACATTAGGCGTAAACGGAGAGCAAGCTCCAGGATCTATGGTAAACGATGGTTTTATACCTGGAAACACCTTCACGGGAACCTCCATTGACGTATTGCACTGCGGATGATCCGTAAGATTCACCTTTAGGGTTAACTTCTTTTCCAACACCGCCAACGGATCCAGGCTGTTAACGTAGCGGAATGTACCTGGATTCGCTACGCTGCTCAACGGCTGATTAGACCCCTCCGCGCTCCAGCTATACGTGTAGCGCGAGGATGTCACCACATCGCTCACCTTCACCTCGAGCGGAGTACACCCATCCGTTGACGTGGTAGCAAACATCGCTTCCACCTTCGGGAATACGGTAATCTTAATCGGCACCGACGCCGTGCACTCTCCATACACCGCTGTGACCGTTCCGTTGAACACCGTATCCTTCTCACGGCTACTATTTGTGAACTCCTCCACCACCGTGGTGGCACCCTTCGTCCTACCATTCCCAAAGTCCCAATAGGGGACATCGCTATCCGCACCGCTCACCTTTCCGGTAAACTGTACCTTAAGCGGCGAACATCCCACCTCCTCTATCGGGCTTGCCTCCACCTTCAGCTCCGGACGAACCACCAGCGTCTTCACTTTTGTACTGGAACACGCACCATTTGCTCCACCATAATCTTTGCTTGCCTTCAGCTCAAACTTATACTCCTTAGGCTGCCCAGTTTCATTTTTCACCTGGACCGGCGAAGGGGTAACTGTCGTCTGAGGAAACCCATCAGCCCCTCCTGCTAAACAACTCCACTCCCAGGTATCTGCATTCTTGGAAATATTGTCAAACTCCAAATCGTATGGGGGGCACGCCTTCTTAGGCATCTTGAAGTTAAACGCAGCAATCACCTCGGGATAAACCGTTACATTCTGAGGTACTGCCTCCTTCCTACACCCATACTCGTTAATTACACTCAACGTCACCGGGTATGTCTTAGGATCTATCGCTGCATTCTGGAATTCAATGTCAACATCTTTTCCCCGCTCGACCCCGCTCCCTGGACCATAACCCCACGTCATTTTTATATCTTTCCCGCCCTCTGTCTTGTCAGTCGCCGTGATTGCAAGCGGCGCACATCCTTGGGTGCGAGAAAGCGTGAATGCAGGCTTCAACTCTGGCAAAACCTCCACCTCTGCGCTAGCCGGAGCAGCACTCGCACAGGTCAATGAAACTCCGTTCAGAGTGTACTTCTGCGTAGCGTTTAGTGTAATCGTATACTTCGTCGCGTCGGTATTACCCTCAGGGGCGAAATCCCACTTTCGACTCTCCAACGTCTTGATATCCTCAGTATTGGAATACGTACCCGAAGCGCTCTCGTAGTGCCACGTAAAGGATGTCTCTGCGCTCGCCGGCTCCGCGCACTGCGATGCGTTCTTAAACTCAAAGGGCGTTGGCCATGTGCAACGATCCACATTCCCAACCACCGCAATTCGTGCCTCTACCCTTGGACGCACAACGACGTTCACCTCTTCCATCGCCGCGCACGCTCCAGCAAGATCCGTTTTTCTGTGCGCTCGAACCTTCACTTTTTTTGAGGCCGATACGCTTCCATTGTTCTCAAAGGTGCGGGTTACAGGGCTCTCCAATTCCTGCCACGTTGCTCCATCATCAAAGCTCCAATCATACACTATCCCCGTGGAGAGCGGCGCACTCGCATTCAGCTCCGCGGGAGTACCCCCACACACCTGCAGCTCCTTCTCTACTTTCAGTTCAAACGATGCCTCTACTGGTATATCTTTTGCTAATTCTATCAGCTTTGACTCGCACGTCACCCCGCCTGGCCAAACCTTATAGCCTAGAACCTCCGCGGAGTAGCTCGCTGGCGTCGTTTTGTCTTCATTCGCCAGCTCGTAATCTTTATACGTGGTCCCTGTCGGTGGCCCAAACAGCCACTCATCGTCAACTATCGGCTTGGCACCAGCATCACTTGACTTAAACGACACCTTATATTTTTCACACCCGCTACTCCCTTGATCCACAATTCGCACTTTCCGCGGTGCGCAATTGTTCAAAGACGTTAGCGCAAGCCGTGGTATGGCCTCCGGGTAAATAGTTACCTCCACGGCATCAGCCCCAGTGCTTTTCGCCTCGCAGCCCGTGGCCGTATTAATCGCAGTTAGCGTAACTCTACGAACTATCGGCGCATTCGTATTATTTGAAAAAACGTGGGTTTCGTTGCTAATGCCTTTCACATACTTTGTCTGACCATCTCCGAAATCCCACAAATACTCCATGGCCGTTCCGGTAGACTCATTCTTAAACCCCACCTTGTTTTTATCGCCTGCACAGTAGCTCTTTGCTCCTGCTATATCAGACACTTTAGGCTCCAGCTTATCGGGGACCTCTATCGTTTTCGTCACAGGCGCCACATCGCACCCCTCCTTCGTCTTACCCCCTTTAAGCTTTAGCGTTATCGTCTGCGCACCCGGCTGCGTAAAATCGCCCGGCACCGCATTCGGTGTCCCCTCCCACTCAAAGTCCCCATCCGTCAGATTTGCTCCACCGCTTACCTGACGCTTCAAATCCACACGCATCGGATTACACTTCTCAATGGGTTTTATCGAGAAATCAAGTGCCACCGATGGGTTTATCGTATAGTGCACCTCCGCGCTATCCGTGCAATGGTACTCATTCGTACCCACCAAGGCCACCCGCACAACCTCAGGATTAGGTGATTCATTGATAAAAGGATACTCAACCCCTGTCGCTTCGTTGTTCCGCGTTTGAATCGCTCTCAAGCTCGGCACCTCTATATGCCAGTAGAGATCTCTTGCCCCTTCCCCTACGAAATTTCCGCTGAATGGGGCGCAATACTTCTCATTGTCCACCAAGGGAGCTTTGGTCTTCTTGTCCTCTGCCAACTTAATCTCAGGATTCACGCGCGGGTACAGCGCAAAGGATAGCTCTTTTGACGTTTCACACACGCCGCCACCATCTGCTATTAGAATGAGCTTCCCGGTTCGCACCTTGTCAGTGTTCAGGTTTTCTGCCTGAAACTGCAACCCGCCCCCCATAGGCACAGGAGTTGCAGCGACGGCAGCAGCCGGCGGATCATTATCGTACATTATCTGCCACGTTGGCGGATTTGCAGTGCCCGGATAATTTGACTTATCTTTCAACCACAACTCCGCTTTACCATCCTTTCGGGGGCAAACCTTCAAATCGCCGTGATCTAGCACAATCCCCACCTCCGGAGCCACCTCTACAGTCGCTTCTGCGCTCGCGAAACACGCACTCTCGGGGTGTCGCACTGTGAACCGAACTGTATAGTTCTTCTTCGCCACGTCCTGATTGGCAATTACAAAATCCCTCCACACCTGATTGCTGGCCGATACCGATGGCATCGTCCCCACGCTTGCGCCCGGAGACGTCACCGACACGGCATTCCCGCCATCAAACACCTGCCAATGAAACTCGCCTCCACGCACCACGTTCACAGCGGTTGCATTCAACTTCAACGGTGAACACCCCGCCGTCTTATCCAAATCCACCTTCTCCACCTCGGGTGCCGGCTGTAAATTCAACGCAAAATCCCTCGTGCTTGTGCACCCAAACTCGTTCGTGTAGGTCAACCGCAGCACGCTAGCGTACGGATCCCCACTCGCCTTAGACTTGTACTCCCTAAAGTAGTACATCCCCGTCCCCACCACCGTCTCAGGTGCCTTAATCGTCTTCGTACTCCCCCAGTCAACCCATTTAGGCGTGCCATCGGGGTTGGGATCTCCCTCATACATATACTGCCACTTGTACGCCGGCGTAAGCGTGCCACTCGTTGGTGCCGCAGGCTCCGACTCGCACGTCGCTTCTATCTTTAGCGGCACGCAGCGCGACTGCGTCTCATTGCCCCCCTCGTCAAAAAACTTCGGAACGCCCTGCGCTATGGTTTGGGGATATAGAGTCACCTTCTTCTCGTCGGACAGCGTGCATTCCGCCTGTTCCCGCACCTTGATGGTGAGCGAAATCGTTATCTTTTCCTCCTTGCCCGGAAACGTAGCCCTAAACTCCGGTACGGTCGTTATCACCGTTTGGTTAGAGCGCGACTCCCCATTCAAGCTCCACACGTAATCCACTTTCCCTGCCGGAGGCTGGGTATTCGCCAAGTCTCGCACTACGGCAAGCTTAAGGGGCGAACATACCGGTTTAGTCAAATCTATCGTGTTATCTGCTGGGGTCAACTCTATGTCCGGCTTCCTAAACTGCGGGTACATCTTCACCTCTTTGACCGTCGCCTTCTCGCAGGCCCCCAGCTTTGCCACTACGCGCAGCTCGTGGGTAATTGTTCCCGTGTTAGCCCCATACTCCAACGGCACATCGTAAGGCTCCGGGTCGTTCGCAGCCACCCGCGTTGCCACTTTTTGGTCATACGGCTGATAGAACCCTGGCGCACTCCCTGCGTAGCGAATTTCCCACGACACCTCCGCACCCTTGGCCCCTGCTAGTTTCAACTCTAGATTTTTCTTCTCATCGCATAGGTAGTCATCCCCATCGAGCTTCGGCGCTAGACCTTTCACCGCCTCTATCGTCAACACCTCTCCCATGGCCTTCAAATCGCACATACCATCTCGATCCACCCGCAGCGTCGCCCCCGTTTGCGACATATACACATACGACTCTACCGAGTCCGGCGAACGAATCCCTATCGAATTTCCATTCCCATGCCAGTTATAGTCAAAACGATCATTAGGCATCGCGTTCCCGGCCGCATCCAGCACTGACACGTTGATTAGCACTGAATCCTGCGAGCATATCTGGAGCTTCTTCGAAGCGCCAACCGTCTGCCATCCGCTTTTAAATTTTTCCTGATAGCGGTACGTCACCGTTTCTAATTTATCCGTGGCATACTCTTCCACACTATTCAGCATTTCAAACTGACTGGTTGATGGATCAGTGGTAGGTGCGCCTGCACTCACCTCCATGTACCCTATATGGAACACATTCGCCGTATTAATCAGCTCGTAGTTATTACCTACCAGCAAATCGGTCGGACCCACATCCACTTCTATCCATCTCCAATTCGACGCTCCGGTCACCGCATGATAGTCTGTAAGAATATTCATTGCGGTAATAAAGCCAACACTCGCCTTCTCCTCTCTTCGTCCCCCCGTCACATCGTATAGCTTGAAACGACTATGTTCATCCACGGCTGGCAAATTCCCGGTCCCTATCCATGCGTACACCCGCAAGCGCAGCCGTTTCCCACCCACTTTGTCCCCATCAAAACCCACAGCCCGCGTACCGCTACACGTCTTCCGCCCATCAAACTCCTTAAGCTTGTTCTCTATCTCATTTGGGGTCATTTTCGTCTGGCCGCGAAGCACAACCCCAGGAGCGAACAGCAACAATGCCATAGCCACGCACCGCACCACAAAAACCCTTAAGGTAAACTCATTTCGTTGCATGCTACTCGCCTCCCTTTTCTCCCTTTTGTTCTTCTCCATCTACGCCGACTCCGACAAGCACCGCTATTTTTTCTGCTTTAGCAGCGCACAACACCCCTTCTCTCCCTTTGTACGTTTTTTCCCCTTTTTAGTTACAAGCTCACCTCATCTTAGCCAGTCCACACCCCTCAAGCCAAACCTCAAACCCACCCCTTCGTCTTTCCACACCTTCCAAACACCCTCCCCTATAGCACCACTGTTCAATCACTCCCGCAGAACGCTACAAAACTCAGACTCCTGCGCAAATCGGCTTCAACTACTCTATCCGAAACGTTGCCCGTATTGCGTAGCGGAGTGGTATAATCCGCTGCCGACGACCGCCCATCGCACCCGCAGAACCCGCAGCAAACTTCGCATTGCTCTGCATCGCGGCCGCCTCGTCCAGCGCCACATCGTAGCCTTGATCCTCCGGCTCCACTATCTCTACCACATCGCCCAGCTTCTTTCCCAAGACTTTTACCAACGCCTCAGCCTTACGCCGAGCCGCAAGCAACGCTTCAATCTTCCCCTTCTCACGCATCGCGGGCAGCTGCCTATTCGACAAATCTCCCATATATACAGACTCCACCCCCCGCACCGACAGCCCATCGGCCACCCGCTCCGCCTCCGAAAAGCTACTGAAACGGATATCGTACTGCTTCGACTTCAAATACTCGCGCCCCATCTCTCTCCATCGGCTCCCTACGTTCTGCGTAGCTATCATCTCCGCCGACACCTTCAACTTTGCCAACTCCCTAGCCAGCTCTTTATCTATCTCGGCTAGCCCCACCTTCGTCTTAAACTCCTTCGGGTCAGTCTCCCCGGCCAGCTCCTCCGCATAGTACTCTTTTATCGTAACGAATAGGTGCACCTCATCGGGCACCACTTCCACCGTCGAGGTCCCCATCACCGTTATCGTACCGCCTCGATGCACCTCTGAATCCACGTATCTTGCTTTCACTGGCAAAACCATCAATAGTAGCAGGGTTAACACCAACAAAAAATTCTTTCGTACCATCATTTCCTCCTTTAATTCCGCAACATCACGCCTCCGCGGCACCACTTAGACCTTTTCTCCATCAAGCCACATCCTCCCTCAAGCACCAATCCCCGCTCGCGCTGCGCTCCGCAATCCAAACACTCCGTCTCTCTCCTTTAAGCTCGTGAAGCCAAGCTACCCAAGCGATGGGTCATGGGGCCAAGCGATCCTGCTGCCACTCCCCATTGAACAGGGTGTACTGCACCCGATCGTGAATGCCATTAGGCCGCAGCTGCAAAAAATCTATTAGCTGCGGCTCCAGCACGTACCCTCCCCAATTCGTTGGGCGTGTTATTTTTTTCCCCGCGAACTCCTCCCGAAAGTCAGAGCACAACGTCTCGAGGTACTTCCGGCTCTGCACCACCTGGCTTTGCGGCAACGCCCAAAGGCAAAGCTGCGAAGGCTCCTCTTGCCTCGCAAAAAACGCATCGCTATCACGCTCTGGCGCATGGCTCACATAGCCCTCCACCCGAACCTCGCGCCCTAGTTGCGGCCAGTAAAAGCACGCACTCGCGTATGGATTCTGCAGCAGCTGCTTCCCCTTCTTGCTTTCAAAATTCGTAAAGAAAAGGAGCCCCCGCTCGTCAAGACGGCGCAGAAACATCATCCGCACGGTCGGCTTCCCCTCAAACGTACTCGTCGCCAATGCCATCGTGGTGGCATGCTCTTCCTTCTTCACCGCCTCCTCAAGCCACTCCCGCAGCTGTTCCATCCCATCCAGCGAGAATTCCACATCGGGCTGGTCTGAACCTTCCACCTCCAAGTGATCCAAATAAAAGTTATCGCTTGTCATTTGTCAAACTTATTCCCGTATCCCCTTTTCAAGGCGCAAAGATGGTAATTTTTTTCTCCATTTCCAACCCCCACTAAAACCATCCCACTCACGGTATCTCCGCGCCATCACCGCATTCGCTCCGCCGAAAGCATTGCCATCCATACCCTCTTCCTTTCGCCCGTATCCCCTATAGCCACCGCACTAGGCAGAAGTCCATGCGATGGGGAAGCAGCGGGTGCGTGGCAAAAATACGTATCGCCCGCTCGTACATGCCTGGCGACGTGGGGCGTAAAACCACCTCATACTCGGCCCTATGCCCATCTTGCCCCACCAGCTTAAACTGCTGTGTACTCTGAATCTGCACCTCCGTGCGCCCTGGCTGCAGCTCCGATATCACCTCTTCCACCCCGATGTACTGCGGATCTATCTTCCCCGTATCCAGCAACACCCGCTCCGTATACTCATTTCCCGTCACCACCTGCTGCTCGCCGGCATCCACTCGCTCCACACGAATCGCCTGCACGGCGCCCCAGTTGCTCAGCATATGCTGCTTCCACGCCACCAAATCGTACAGCGCCTTGTTGCCATCCGCCCGGAGCATTGCCAACCGCGACTCCATCGGAGTGTAGTACTTATCAAAGTAATCCTTCTGCATACGGGTCGACGCAAATCTTGGCGCTACGCGCGCCATCGAGTGCCTTATATACTCAATCCACTCCGTGGGCACTCCCTTAGCATTCCGCGCGTAGTACATCGGTGCTATCTCATTCTCTATCGTTGCGTACAGTATGCTCGCGTCAAGCTCATCCTGCACCTGCTGGTCGCCATACGACCGCTCCTGGGCTATCGCCCAGCCCGCGCCCGGCTCGTACCCCTCTACCCACCAGCCATCGAGCACGCTGAAGTGCAGCACCCCGTTCATCACCGCCTTCATCCCGCTCGTGCCCGACGCCTCCTGCGGCCGCGTCGGCGTATTCAGCCATACGTCAACGCCCTGCACCATGCGGTGCGCCAGCTGCATATCGTAATTCGGTAAGAAAAGCACCTTTCCCTGGAACTCCGGCCGCTGCGACACCTCAAAAATCCTCTTGATTAAATCCTGGCCCGCGCCGTCGTGCGGATGCGCCTTCCCAGCAAAGAGAAACTGCACCGGCCGCTCCTTGCTATTCACAATCGCCGCGAGACGCTCCAAATCCGTAAATAGCAAATGCGCTCGTTTATAGGTCGCAAAGCGCCGCGCAAAACCTATCGTCAGCACCTCGGGATTTAGACGCTCCTTAATCCGCACCAAATTGCGCGGGGGCTGCGTTTGCATCATCTCCGCGGTGTCAAGCATCTCCACGATTGACCCCATGAGCGTCCGCTTCAGCTCGCAACGTATTCCCCATAGCTTATCATCGGGCATGGCCAGCACGCGCTCCCATTCGGGAAGCGCATCGAGATCGCCCGTTGGATGGAGTACGGAGCGCCACTGCGTCGCCACCCACGTCGGGTAATGCACCCCGTTGGTCACTGCCCCCACATGGTTCTCCGACGGGTAGTAGCCTGGCCAAAGCCCAGCAAACATCTTTTGGCTCACCTTGCCGTGGAGCTGGCTCACGCCGTTCATCCCCACGCAGAAGTTCGCGGCCAAATTGCTCATCGAGAATTTCTCGCCCCGATCCGTTGGGTTCTCCCTGCCAAAACCCACGAACCGCTCCCACGTTATCGTGAACCGCGCGGGGTAATGCGCCATGTAGGTCCGCACCAGCTCCTCATCGAAGCGGTCGTGGCCCGCCGGCACCGGCGTATGCGTCGTGAATAGCGATGATGCCCGCACCAGCTCTCGCGCCTCCTCAAACGACAGCTTCTCGTCCACCATGCACTGCCGCATCCGCTCCAGCGCCGCGAACGCCGCGTGACCTTCATTCAGATGGAGCAACGTCGGATGCTCCCCCGCTGCCTGCAACGCTCGCATCCCGCCGATGCCCAGCACCATCTCCTGCTTGAACCGATTCTCATGGTCGCCCCCGTAGAGGTAGTACGTTATCGACCGATCCTGCTCCAAATTCTCTTCAAAGTCGGTGTCTAGCAAATACAGCGGGATTCGCCCCACATGCACCACCCATAGCCGAATCTTCACCATCCGCCCCGGCATCGCCACTTCCACCGTCACCCAACGCCCGCTCGCATCGCGCACCGGCACCGCCGGCGACTGCGCAAAATTCTGATGATTATACGATGCTATCTGCTGCCCCATGTGCGAGAGCCGCTGCGTGAAGTATCCGTAGCGGTAGAACAAGCCCACGGCTACCATATTGACGTTACGATCCGATGCCTCTTTGAGGTAATCGCCCGCTAGCACCCCCAGCCCGCCCGAATAGAGCTTGAGCGAGGAGTGAAGCCCATACTCCATGCTTAGGTACGCTATCTGCGCCCCCGGTTTTTCCCGCTTGGCGCCCATATAGTCGTCAAAGCTCTGCTTCACCGAACGCAAACGTCCCCAAAACCCCGTGTCGCCCGCCAACGCCTGCAGCCGCTTATACGAAATCTTATCCAACAAATCGATGGGGTTCTCCTCGCACTCCCGCCACAGCTTCGGGTCTATACTCTCAAAGAGCTCCCCCGCCGCGGGATGCCATACCCACCACATGTTATGCGCCAGCTCTTCCAGCGCCGCTATCTCCTTCGGGATGTTCTTCACCACCATCATCCGAACCCACTTCGGCTCCCCGACGGAGGGATGCCCCGCCTCGCTCTCCTTCGTTGTGGGGCGATATGCTGTGAACTGGCTCTCCCGCGCGCCTACCTTCCGTAATGCCAACGCGTATGCCTTATAGTATTCCTCCACAAGATTTCCCCATAGGGCAACGCGCGACACCTCCTCCGCATCCTTGCTACACGTCTGCACCTCGCTACTCGACATCCGAGATAGACTACTTATCGCCCCAGCTATCGCATCCCGCACCTCCTCGTAATTCTTATCGCCCCGCTTCACAACGAGTACCCCCTGCTGCCCCCTATGCGCATGCGCATCCACCCACTTGCCAAACCCTGCTAGCGTCGTGGTCACCGTTGGAACGTGAAACGCCAAACTCTCCAGCGGCGTGTAGCCCCACGGCTCGTAGTAGGAGGGGAACACCGTCATGTCCATCCCTATCAGTAAGCGGTAGTACGACAGGTTAAACACCCCATCATCCCCGTTGAGATAGCACGGTACGTAAATCACCTTCACCCGATCTTCGGAACGATTCTTCAGCCCAAGCTCCTTCAAGCGCTGTAAGATCATGTCGCCCTGGGGATCGCTCAGGTAGTGGGTTATCCATCGGGCATCGCCCGTCGGCACCTGCCCCTCCCCCGCGCCGTCCACGCTATCCAGCGTCAAGTCGCGGCGCGGGCCATGATTCCCCGCCGGGATCAGCATAAACGCCAAAACCGAACGATCCAATCCCGAATCGTCATTCAGCTTACGCATCGAGTCAAGAAACAGATCAAGCCCCTTATTCTTGAACTCGTAACGCCCGCCAATCCCCACGAGCAATGAGTCCAGCGGTATCTGCTGCCCCAAAAGCTTCTCCGCCACCTCAAACATGCGCATGCGCGCCTCCAGCCGTTGCAGCTTGAACTCCTCTTCGCTCGGCACGAACGTCGGCTCAAAGCCGTTCGGCGTGCACAGATCGATCGGTTTCCCTAAAAACCGGTCACATTCCCGCGCCGTAATCTCGCTCACCGTGGTGAATACATCCGATTGCTGAGCCGACAGGCTCTCCAGCGAATGCTTCGACACCACGTTGAACTCCTTGGCCTTCTGGTTGGCATCGTACTGCTCCAAACCATCGTACAGCGGTAGACCATTGCCCGCAATGCAGCGCCCCAGCACAGTTGCGTGCGTCGTGAACGCCGTCGCGATCTGCGGCATCCTCTCCTTGAGGTAGAGCAACCCCGCGCCGGTCATCCACTCATGGAACTGCGCCACGATCCGATGGCTCATCGTCAGCTGGTAGCGCACGTAGCTCTCAATCACCATTCCAGCTGCGTAGCCGAAAAGCACCGGCTCCACGTAGTCCCACTGCCCCTGAATAGAGTCCAGCTTATATACATCCCACAGGTGCGTCAGGATCGCATCCTTCTGCGGCACCAGCGTCGTGAAATCCACCAGTATGGCCAGCGGCCGCCCCAAAACGTTCCACCGCCCCACACGAATCCGAAGCCCCTCCTGCCGAGCGTGCGCCACCCAGTCCCCCCACTCGCCCTCTCCCTCCTCAAACTCCACATTCTTCTCATCGCTATGCCATATGTCCGGACCTATCACCACGTGCACCCCCTCCAGCGTCTCCGACACGGCACGCGCCTTCGTGGCCAGCACCGTGTGTATTCCGCCTACCTTGTTGCACACCTCCCAGCTCACTTCGAACAAATAGTCCGGCATCAATCGCTCCTTTATCATAGTGTCGCTCCTCCGTTCAATGCATAAAATCCACCTATTCCATTTTAACGCCAAAAACGCCGCTTTGTTTCACACAGAACCACTTGATGCTGTTAAATAGTTCAAAAAAGATCCACTCCCTCCTATGACTATGCAAAGATCACCCCACAGCCCCAGTAAGGGCGGCCTTCGTAGCCGTAGCGTTTCGCCGCGCACGGGCAGACCGTGCGCAATTCGATGCGTAGCGGCACGGAAAGCACTAGAATAAAGGGGGTTTCAGGTATCATTCCGCCATCCCCGCACCCTCCTAGCCCATCCCCCGAAATCTCTCCCATCATAGCATTAAAAAACTTTCTTGGCATAACCCGCTGTAAACAAACTGTATAGCGCATAGCGAAAACAAGAGTTACCCATTTAGTTTTTTTTACACGACATACGTATACCTTCGCGGCAGACTTAGATGGAACATTAAGTGGAGAACAATAAAAAGTAAGGGAACTATGAGGTACGTACGGATTTTAGTGCTGATGGCGGTCTCTGCCATCATGGTGGCTGCGGCTACAAGCTGCAAGAAGGATGGAAAGCTGGTGGGAACGTGGGAGCACAAGGAGGAGCATAGCTTTACCACCCTAACCTTCAACAAGGGAGGAAGTGGCGTATTGACTAGCAGCTATAAGTACCCAGGAAGGTTTGACAGTGAGGGGAAACCAATGTGGGAAGAGAGAAAGAGCAATGGTGTCTTCACCTGGACCCTCAACAAGACCACGCTAATCATAACGGTTAGTGAGGAAGAAGGAGAGAGGAAGTCTGAAAGCAGCTCAATTGGCTTCTTCGATGGGAAGATGCTAATCGTAAATGGGGATAAATTCTCTAAGAAGTAAACTAGAGTATCACCATAAATGGAGCGGGGGAGCGAAAGCATCGCTCCCCCGCTTCATTTGTAGGAGGGTTTCTGACCATCCCCGCACCCTATACCCCACATTTCACCCCAGCCACCCCGCTCTATCCAGCGTGCGGTATTGGATTGCCTCTGCCACATGGCTCGCCTCAATATTTTCTGCCCCAGCCAGGTCTGCTATCGTGCGCGATACCTTCAATATCCTATCGTACGCCCGCGCCGACAGATTCATCCGTTCCATCGCCCCCTTGAGCAGGTCGATCGACTCCTTGTCCAGCTGGCAGTACTCCGCAATATGCCGCGACGACATCTGCGCATTGCAGTATATACCCGTTGAGATGAACCGCTCTTCCTGCCGCCTACGCGCCGCCACAACCCTCGCGCGTATCGTGGCGCTGCTATCGCTCGCCGGCTGCTGCGAGAGCTTCTCAAAGGGCACCGGCACCACCTCTATGTGGATATCTATCCTATCCAGCAGAGGCCCCGATATCTTGTTTAAATACTTCTGTATCTGCGCCGGCGTGCAGACGCACTCCTTGGTGGGATGGTTATGGAAACCGCATGGGCAAGGATTCATCGATGCAATCAGCATGAACGACGCCGGGTAGTCCACGCTGCTCTTTGACCGCGAGATCGTTATCTTACGCTCCTCCAACGGTTGCCGTAGCACCTCAAGCACCGATCGTTTAAACTCTGGGAGCTCATCGAGAAAAAGCACCCCGTGGTGCGCCAGCGAAATCTCCCCGGGTTGGGGGTACTGACCTCCGCCCACCAGCGCTACATCGCTTATCGTATGGTGCGGCGCCCTGAAGGGACGAACGGTCATCAGCCCGCTCCCCGGCGATAGCCGCCCCACCACCGAATGGATTTTAGTCGTTTCCAGCGCCTCGCGCAGCGTCAAGGGCGGGAGGATCGTTGGCAATCGCTTCGCCATCATCGTTTTGCCCGCTCCAGGAGGCCCCACCATAATCATGTTGTGCCCACCAGCCGCCGCCACCTCCATGGCCCGCTTCACCGTCTCCTGCCCCTTCACCTCTGAGAAGTCTACATCGTACGCGTTCGCCTCACGCTCAAAATTAGCCCGTGTGTTGCACGGCACGAACTCCAATGCATCCTTCTTCCCATTGAAAAACTCCACCACCTGCGTGAGGTTATCCGCGGCATACACCTCCAAATTATTCACCACCGCCGCCTCATGCGCATTCTCCCGCGGCACTATCAGCCCCTCAAACTCCTCCTCGCGCGCCTGTATCGCCATCGGGAGACATCCCTTCACGGGGTGCAGCGTCCCATCGAGCGACAGCTCCCCCATCATCACGAAGCCCCCCAGCGCCTCCGCGGGCATCTGCTCCGACGCGGCCAGTATCGCCACCGCGATGGGTAAATCGTACGCCGACCCCTCCTTGCGCATATCCGCCGGCGCCATGTTTACAATCACGGCCTGCCGGGGGAACTTGAACCCATTGGTCTCAAAGCTCGACCGAATGCGCTGCTCACTCTCCTTAACCGCATTGTCGGGCAGCCCCACCATGCTCAGCTTTATACCGCTAGTCGTGGCCACCTCAATGACTATCGTCACCGCCTTTATGCCATGCACGGCACTGCCGTAACACTTTACAAGCATTTCATTTCGTCTTTGCTCGCAAAGGTACGAATATTAGTTTACATTGCTTTACGCCTAGTAATCAGTACTCTCCCGCAATGCTTGCGTCGCGGTAAGGGGCGTGCACTCCCCGCCTTCCGCTTACGCTACAAAGAACAATAGATTTTACATCCCTAGGCAGCCCCGTCTGCATGCGCACCCCCACAGCCATGCAGAGCCACACTAGCAGCCCCTCAGCCATACCCCGCACATACAGCGTCCCTTACTCCCATACACTCGCGCAGATCTGCGCACCAATGCAGCCCCGTCCGTAGGACGGTCTCTCAATAGCCGGGGGTTTTTAAACCCCCGGACTCCTTGCCCCCAAGGGCAACCCAGTCTGAAAGACTGACCCTAGCAGCCCCTCAGCCATACCCCGCGCATACAGCGCCCCTTACTCCCATACACTCGCGCAGAGCTGCGCGCCAATGTAGCCCCGTCCGTAGGACGGTCTCTCAATAGCCGGGGGTTTTTAAACCCCCGGACTCCTTGCCCCCAAGAGCAAGCCAGTCTGAAAGACTGACCCTAGCAGCCCAGCGGCCTCGGAAACACCTTCACCAACCGAAATCGCTCCTTCCCCAGCTGCACCATCACTCCCCGTACCTCGTTATGTCCATCTGCTTGAGCAACGCAATCAGCACGTCCACCACAATTGAATTGCCCGCCTGCTGATACACGGCCGTGTCGGAAACCACTATCCTAAACGAATCTTGAAACCCCATGAGCCGCAGACACTCCCGCGGCGTGAGCTTACGGATGCGCCCGATGTGCGTCACGTAGTTATCTACCCCTGCCCGATGCATTTTGTGCATTGTATGCAGCAGGGGACGCGCCACATCCAAATCGGTCTCTATGCGGGTCCTGAAATTCTTCGTTCCAGGGCAAAGCACGTAGTCTCGCAGCTTATCCGATAGGTAGTACTTCTCCTCCACCTCGTTCACCCGAAAGACAAATGCATCAAAGCTCTCGGCCGCCACCTCATCAATCGCCATAGGGTGGTAGACAAAATCACCATGCCAATTGTACTGTTGGTTACGCTTTTGGCAAAGAGCCACCTCCCCATTAATCTGCGTATAGCGCTTTGTTCGATTCTTATGGCTGGTTACAAACTTCACCCCCTTCTCCTTCAAAAAGTACTTCGTGTCGATGGTGTCTTCCAAAAAATCGTACATCCTATACTCCAAAGGAATGGGAGCCGGAAAAGCGAATGGGGTGGGTTCCCTGAACCCGATACAGAAAATGCGCTCTCGGTGCTGTGGAATCCCATAATCCTTGCTGTTAAGCACTCGGAAGTATACCTGATACCCCAAGCTGGAGAAAATGGAATGCATAACGCTCCACGTCTTGCCTTTGTCGTGGCTAAGGAGGCCTTTTACATTCTCGAAGATGAACACCTTCGGCTGCGTCTCCTCTATTACACGTGCAAACTCGTAGAACAGCGTACCGCGTGCGTCCTCAAAGCCCTTCCGCTTACCCACCATTGAGAACGCCTGGCATGGCGCTCCGTCCACCAGCAAATCAACCTCCCCGCGGTAGCACCGTGCATCAAAGCTCCGCGCATCATCAAACCAATCCCCCTCCGCAATCGCATAATTAGCGAAGTAGCTCTGCTTGCACTTCGCATCTATGTCCCCTGCAAACACTATTCTATGCTGCAGCCGCAGCCGCTGCATTGCGTGTTCCACCGCGCCGATACCGCTAAACATGGACCCCAATCGCACGGTGCTCGCAGGACAACTGAATTCCATATCGCGCCACGAAGCCCCTGTGGAAAGAGGGGTCATTTCCGCTGCGCTAGAGAAGGACTCCCCAAACGGCAGCACACGTTGCCGGCATTGCCCCCGCACACCCGCCTCCTGGGTTGCTACTCTCTCCTGTTCTACTCTTCCCACACCAATCCCAAAGATAGCAAATTTTTCGTGGCCGGAGACTGCGGCAGAAAATCTCAAGCTGCGCGTAGAGACTAGTCACGTTTTATGTCTATTGCCTTGCCGCATCAATTACTTTTCCAAAAAGGTAGCACGCTGCGCCACTGCAAATAGGGGAAAACATAGAAGCGTATCCGTACGGCCACCCTCTCCCACTGCCTCATCTAGGGCAAACTTCAATACGCTCAAGGGTATGAAACTGCACTCCACCAAACGGCGGCGCAGAGCGTACATACAGCAAAAGCCTTTGTCTTGAGGAAAACCAGAATATTAGCACAGCCCGCGCCAGCCTACTGCTGGTCGCTCGCGAGCCACTCTGCGTAGCTCGTCGCTGTCTCATTGAGTCGTAGGCTCACCAGCTCTATTCCAGCTGGGAGCCTACGCTTCACCTTCGCCGCCATCCATGGCAGCAAATTTTCACATGTTGGCTGGAAGTCAAACCGCACCAAGCGGAACTTACCTTCCAACGCACCTAGCACATCGCGCTGATCGGAACGAACCATCAAGCTGTGATCAAGCAGCCCCACTATCTCCTCCTCCGCGATCGGCTTCAGCACCGAGAAATCCATCACCATCCCCACCTTCGGACTATCCTCCGCCACCTGCGCTCGTCCGCGCACCGTCACCCGCAGAACGTAGGAATGGCCATGAATATTGGCGCACAACCCATCGTAGCCCGGGAGGTAATGCGCCGCCTCGAACCGAAACTCTTTGGTTATTCTAATCAATGCGCTTGCGCCCATCTGCCAAACACGCCTTACTTCTTCTCCACCAACGATGCCAGCACGTCCATCGCGCTCTTAATCACATCGCGCGATAGCGTATAGTATACAAAACGACTCTGCTGCTCCTTGGTCACCACGCCTACGTTGCGCAGCACGCCCAAATGGTGCGACACTATCGGCTGCGCCAAGCCCAACGCCGTGTAGATTTTCGTCACGCTCATCGGCCCATCCGCACCATTCAACAACTCCACGACCGACAGACGTATCGGATGCGCTATCGCGCGCAGCACGTCAGCAGAACGCTGTAACTGCTCTTCTGTACTCATCATTACTACTCTCCCTTACTTTTTTTAACTATCCTTTTGCATACCATAACAAAAGTAATACCATAATTGTTTGGATTATTTGGAAAAATGCAATCGGTCGCTAGTCATCCGCAACGGAACAAACGGCTAACCCTTTCTGATGAAAGGAATTGCACTCCTCAAGCTGATGGCTCGCTAGAGATAAAACCCTAGCGCCGCAACGCTCCGCATCTCCAAAAAAAAATCTTAGTTTCGTGAAAAATCACCTCGGCGCCGGCGGGTACTCCGCTTGCTGATGGGTACAGTCCGCATCGCGGCAAAATATGTAATGCTCCCCGCCGTTGGTTATCGCCATATACTGCGCCCCGACACTCACGCTATAGCGCACCGCCTGCGCTAAAACCTCCTTGCTGAGCCGCACGCTCGGTGCCTTGCACTCCACCAGCAGGTAAACCCCACCCTGCCTGTCGTACACTACTACATCTGCACGCTGCGCCTGATGATTCACCACCACCTTCTGCTCCACCCCCATGCGCAGCTTCGGATAGCCGCACTCCTCTACCAAATAGTGCAGCAAGCACTGCCGCACCCCCTCCTCGGGTTGCAGCACCACCCACTGCGCCCTAAAATCATCGTATATGTATGTCGTTTCCCCGCAGCGCTGGAGCTTCGGCCGATAGCTACCCCCGTAGATATTTATCCCCACACCTCTTCTCCCCTTGCGCTGCGCACTCTAGCCACGCATCAGCTCTTCGCGCACTATCGTCTGCTCCCGATCTGGCCCTACCGACACTATCGCCACCGGCACGCCCGTCTCCTGCTCTATGTACTCCACGTAGCTGCGCAACGTTGCAGGGAGCTCTTCGTACCGCCGCACCCCTGTAATATCTTCGCTCCATCCGGGGAAAGCTCTGTACTCTGGCTTCAACCCATCCACCGTGTCGTACGGCACATGGTCATACCGCCTTCCCGATGCATCTACATACCCAACGCCCACCTTCACCTCTTCAAACCCTGAGAGCACGTCCGCCTTCGTCAAAATCAAACGCGTTACGCCGTTCACCATCACGGCGTACTTCAGCGCCACCATGTCAAGCCAACCGCAGCGACGCGGCCGCCCCGTCACCGCGCCCTTCTCATGCCCTCGCTCCTGCATCATGCGCCCCACTTCATCGTGAAGCTCCGTAAAGAACGGCCCTGCACCCACCCGTGTGCAGTACGCCTTCACTATGCCGTACACCTCTCCTATCCGTTGCGGCGCAACGCCTAGGCCGATGCACGCTCCGCCGCACACCGTGCTCGAGGAGGTCACAAAGGGGTACGTGCCAAAATCCACGTCCAGCTGGGTACCCTGCGCCCCTTCCGCCAGCACCCGTTTTCCTTCCCGGAGCAAGCGATTCACCTCATACTCCGAGTTAACCAGCTGAAAGGTCCTGAGCTTCTCCACCGCCGCTAGGAACGCCCGTTCCGCCTCGTCCAGCCCATGCAAATCAGCATCAAGGTCGTGCAGCAAACGCATGTGGTACTCCTTAGCCTCACCGTAACGCTGCTTGAAGAGCACTGGGAACTCCGAGTCCCCTATGCGCACCCCTTCGCGGGCCGCCTTGCTCGTGTATGCAGGCCCTATTCCCTTGCCCGTTGATCCAATCTTGCCATCGCTGCGCATGCGCTCTAGCGCCGCGTCGAGGTAGCGGTGCGTTGGGAGTATCAAATGCGCCTTGCGGGAAATCCGCAGCCGATGCTCCACGTCAGCACCCGCCGCCCTCAGCTCCTCCACCTCCTGGCAGAACAGCACGGGGTCAAGCACCACGCCATTCCCGATTAAGCTATACACGCCCTCCCGAAAAATCCCGCTCGGTACCGAGCGTAGCACGAATTTCTTATTGTCAAACTCCAACGAATGCCCAGCGTTCGGCCCGCCCTGAAACCGCGCCACCGCCTGGTAGCGCGGCGCCAATGCGTCCACCGCCTTCCCCTTTCCCTCATCGCCCCACTGCAGCCCCAATAGCACGTCAACCTTTGTCGCCTCTCGTTCCATTGTAACCCTTCTCTTTCTTCTTTGATTTTCCCCGCAGCACACCCCTCCCGCGTGCACTCCCCTCTAATTTTTACGAACGCTAAGGTAGCAATTTTCCACGCAACAATGCTACTTTCTACGTTTTTTTGAATTACATCAACCGTTCACTAATACTCCTCGGTAACCACCTCATTATACCAACCCTTTGCCATTCATCGGTTAATTCTTTACGTATCTCAATGCTCTTCAACCGCTGATTTATCCAATCCTCTGAGTACCCCAACCTGCGATAATCTTGCAGTGCTTGCTGAATGCTTTGCACTGGGTCATGCATCTACTCCAACCGCTGGCTACCCACCTGGGCAAGCCACACCTTGAACGGTTCGGCCTTAGGGCTCGGAACAGACTGCACTATACGTAAAAGTTGCTCTACATCGGCAGCATCTGTCTTATAGTATTTACCATCGGCCGCCTGCATTTTCAGTTGACTACAATTTGTAGTCAACTCGCTTCCCTACTTCTTTAGCCTCGTCTTTAGGACGCTCCAATACTTTCTAGGATTAGGACTATCCGCCAATACTGCAATGACATCCACAATGGAAAAGTACCACTTCTCCTGCTGCTCAACCATTGAGCGCACCGCCGCACAGCCGCTGCGTTCCCCCAACCTCTATCCATCCGCAACGGCTGGAACACGCATTCCAACTCCTACAACCTATGACAAGGTACGCTCTATATCAAATGGGCATCCTCCACATTCTCGTACATCGCCATCGATGCCCGCAATTCTCCCATACGCTTCCTGTACTCCATCGCACGCCTTGCATAGGGGAAAGAACCATCGTAATTATCAACCATTTGGTACTCATAGTTTCCCACAGCTATACTCAACGGTACTATAAGAAATACTCTCCAAAAGCCAGACGAAACGAAATGAAGTATTAGGAACAGAAACATAAAGTACACGATGGGCGGTAAAAGGATTGTAAGCACATCTCGAAAGTCAAAGCCACTAGGCGCCTCTGGCAATTCATACTGCGTACTATAGATGTATATGCAGTGCTGGTAGTATGGATTTTGCATTATCAGCGGATTCAGCGTATTGCGCTTTACAGCAGTTAGCTCAATGAGCGCGTTTGGGCAGTTATACGCCATCCCAATGTTTATCCCCACGAAATTCCGGAAAATCGCCGGATGCGCCAGCACGAAACCTAACGGCAACGGCATCTCTCCCTCCCGCTGATATAGCACCCTCGACACCATCTCATCCCACTCCTCTTGACTCCCATACAGTCTAGAAGACCACGTAGAAAACTCATTCTCCAAAACATCTATTACATCTATAACCCTTTCCTCCTCGTCGTCGTACCCTTCCTCTTCTTCGTACTCTTCCTCTTCATCCTCCTCTGCACCAGTTTCGTCTGCTTCCGCTACATCAGCCGCCGCCAACCATTCCTTCATCTCTCCTATGCAATACTCTGCAATAGTCAGCAGGTAGCGTAGTCGAATAATGGCCGAAAAAACTTCTCGGAAACGCAGCGTTTGGATAACAGCTGAAGAGTCGCTCAAATCAATGCTCTTATTGAATTCCTCTCCATACGCCTGTTCTATCACGTTTAGCGGAACGGAACAGATTTCATTATACGCATCCTCAAAGGACTGGAGCTGCGCCGTGGCAATCTCCAGTTGACGCTCTTGTGTCTTATCCCCGCTAAATATATTTCGCCAATCCGCAATTCGTTGACCTAGCCAACCGACCCCTTCCAGCAAAGCCCCAATGACCGAGGTGCTTCCCGTTGCCGTTGCGCCACTTTTCTCTTTTGCCAACTCCTGCCCGACATCGCTCCTCTTTGACAAGAACGGTGAAACGCTATCTGTTCCATCATTGGATACAGAATTTTTCATCTTATACGATGTGAAATTCTCCAGCTGTTCTGCGATTATATCGTACTCCGTACGAAATTGGAAAACATCTTTCCCGATAGACTCAAACTGCTTGGCAAGACCTCGCACCTGCTCTTCAAAAGCATTGAGTTTCTCTATTGCCATTTGAAAATCAGGAGATACGTCCACCACATGCCCCGTATCAAAAAACAGGAACGAGTCATCGTATTTTAACATGTCGCTCATTTCACTTTCTCATTCTAAAATTGTTCTCGCCGCGGTAAGCATTCCAGGGTTGCCGACACCCTTGGGCAACCTTGGAATGCACCACGTAAATGATAAAACCTCAACTGCCGAGCAGGGCTGCACCTCCATCCCTTTCCATCAACTCTAGGGCGCAACAAAACCGCTCAGACCTGAACCATCACTTCAAAAGCATTTCTACAACATACTCTCCACTCAAATGCTACCACCAAAACCATATCGCAAGCACCAGTGCCGCAATCGTGAGCAATACCAATATTGTTGATACGCACCCCCTATTGTCTTCCAGCTCTTCCATACTACAAGAATTCTAGCATCGTCCTCGTTATCATATTCATAGTGTCACCGACCCTTTCGAGCATCATCATCTTCATCTGCAGCTCCGTTTCACTCTTGGGATCTATGGCCAAAGCTTTGTCAAGCAGTTTTGACAGCGAATCATTCGCTACGTCAAGCTGCTTTTCTATCATCGGAAGCCGCCCCTTATACTTCGCAAGCTCTGCATCTAACTCCTTCTCAAATCGCTGAAAATCAACGTCCATGCGCATCATTTCGCGCTCTACCTCCTTCCAGGATACAGCAGCAGATGCCAACTGCTCGCTAATGCCATTCGCCGTTTGTAGGCACGAATTGAGCGTGGCAAACGCATCTCGCGCCTCTCTTATGGCTTCAACTCTCTGATCGTTTTGCTCAATCTCAAAGTCCTGCACTGGCTCCAATTCATAGCTATCGCTTCCTTGCGAATTCATGCTATCCTGCTCAAAAGCATCATTCTGCTTTTCTTCTTTCCTTTTCATCTTTACTTATCTAGATAAAATGAACATCCTTAATATCCTCGTACGTTGCAATATTCTCCCTGAACTGCTGCATTTCGTACTTGTAACTATTCAATCGCTCTGCGTACGGAAAATACTCGTCATAGTTGTCTACTATTCGATACGCGCACACCCCTGCCCCGATGCTCAATGGAAGCATCCAAAATATTCTCCAAAATGTAGATGAAACCAAGTAGAACAGTAGGAGTAAGAGCCCAAAAAAGATCCCCGGCACCAATAGCAACAGGAGAAAATCAACGAAATTGAAACCCTGCGGGCGCGCTGGCGGAGCGTACTGAGTATCTCGTATATACTCACAAAATTGGTAGTACGGATTGCTTGCCACCAACGGATTGAGCTTGCTACTATCCGCTCTTATCACGTCAATTAGCGCATTGGGGCAGTTGACAGCTTCTCCAATGTTTACCCCTACAAAGTTCCGGAATAGGGCAGGATCGGCAAGCACCAATGCCACTGGTACTGGTATCTCTCCTTCCTGTTGGCACAGTATGCTCGACAGCATCCCATCCCAGGACGCTTTACTATCGCATAGCCGCAGCGGCCAGGTGGCGAACTCCTGCAGTAATATATCTACAAGGTCTGTACGTTCAATACCACTCTCATGCTCTCCCGCAAGCCACGCTTGCATCTCCTTAATGCTATAATCAGCCAATGCTACTAAGTAGCGAAGTCGCATTGCGCTCACGAACACCATGCTAAACGCCACCGTTTTGCCCACTGCAAGAGAGTCGCTAAGCTCAACATCTTTATTGAACTCTCGCTCATACCCCTGTTCTATCTTGCTAAGCGCGATTAAACGCAACTTCTTATATGCCTGCTCAAGCGGGGGAAGCTTCGCCGCGGCAAGCTCTTGCTTTTTTACTAGCAACTCCCGCATCCGGCGTCTTTGCTGCTTCAGCGCAATTTGCTCTCTCACCCAACCCACACCCTCTAGTAGCAGTCCCGCCCCTACGAGTGCCCCCGCTCCATAAATCGCATTCCGCTGCGCTCGTCGTCCGCTCTCGTTCCGCGTATCCGATAAGAATGGAGATATAAAATCACCGTCCGGTATGAAACTGCTCAGCGTATGCGTTGCCAAATTCTGCAGCTGCTCCGATATGTTCTCACAATTTCCTCTGAATTTTGCAATCGCCACCCCAAGCGTCTCAAAATCCAAAGCGATTTCGTTCATCTGATCCCCAAAACGGTCAAGCACGGCTAAAGCTTCCTGCATGTCTTGAGATAACGGTTTCGATGTATCCGTTTTGAACTCCAAGAATGCGTCTTCATATTTCAAAATATTGCTCATCCTATTCCCTCCCACGTGAAATCATTCGCGCTGCAGCAAGCCTTCTTGTAGTCAAATCCATACTCTCGCCTATAGGCATCCACCAACTCCGGCGCGCCGTTCACGAATGGTGTCAAGCTATCGCGGCGCATCGTCACCACCACCGCCATGTCGGGAGTCAAAACCTCCCCGTTCACCCGCTTTACCCTCCTCGGGGTCACTCGAAAAACTCTCATTGCTATACGTATTAAAACTATTCTCCTTGAAACATAGATCTCAAAAAAACTGCTTCCCCTCTCTCCATTAGCCGCCTTATGCTCCTTTCCCTACCGCGCAACCGCAATGCGCAGCGTTCCTCCACCCCAGCATCCCATGCGGAAAGAAGCATGCTATATCCTAAAGTAGGGGCAAGCCTCTATAACCCCATCCATAATGTACACCCTTACGTTATACTCCTCGTTGTAGTACGACGGCGTATCGCCCTCCTCCTTCTTCAATTCAAAGTTTTTTGGCATGGCGGCGTAATGGCTGTATATCATTTTGGCAAGCTCGGTCGAACTGGACACATTCAACAAGTTGAATAGCAATTCCCTATCTTCTGCCTTCAGGTCCTTCACCCCCTTGCATATATCAAATTCAGTAACCTCTCCATCCTCGCTGCAATAGTTTACGGCATTGCGAACCACGACTTCCATCGTCAAACGATACTCAGCATGGGTCTCCCACACGTCGGAATCATCCAGCATACCCTGCGCCTTAGCCTTTTCAACCCACGGTGTCCATACATCGTAGAACAGCTCAAAGGCCCCCGCATACAGCTTCGCGCACTCCATAATCATCTTGTCCTCCTTGCTGCCGCCCGACGCGCAGCCAGCCACTACCCCCAAGACCACCATCAACGCAATTCCTAATCGCTTCATCGCTCAAATCATTTTACAAGACAACCCACATCTCTAGCGAACTCCCCCATGCTACATGCCACTGTATGGACGAACGAGCACCGCCCCCGAAATGACGCTGATCCTCACATCATGCGTCTCGCTGTAGTAGTCGGGGTATTTGTTATTGCCCTCCGCCTTCGTCAGTTTAATACTTTTAGGCATAGCCGTGTAGTTACTGTAAATCATCTTTGCCAACTCCTTCAGGCTGGAAACCTCAAAGATGTTGGTCAGCATCTCGGTATCATCATCATCCAAGAAGTCGGTCATTGCTCTATAGATACCTGCTTCAGTAACCTCACCGTCACGATAGCAGTAATTCACCGCGCCCGAGATGAAAAACTCCATTACCGTGTTCACCGCCTCGGTAGCCTCTTCCACTTCCGAATCTTCTACACCTCCCTCCCTCTGTGCCAGCATCACCGCCTGAGACCACTTATCATGAAACAAACTGTTCGTCCCCACGTACAGCTTCGCGCACTCCATAATCATCTTGTCCTCATTGCTGCCGCACGACGCGAAACAAACCGCTACCCCAAAGGCCACCATCAACGCAATTCCTAATCGCTTCATCTCTACAAACTTTTTACTGTTAAACATTTAAAACCCATACCCTAGCTACCCCCAGCATTACTCCCCTCTCTCCCCTCGCATCGTCTTCCTCATGCATTCGCCCCACCGCCGCGCTCCCGCGCTTCCCCGCGTTGACGACTCAACGATGGTGTAGCGGTTGCCCGCCTCCCGATTGCATACAATGTCCACATCAAACAGCTCCTCAATGGCACGGCGATGCTCAAAGAAGGTACGCGATGAGAACGCCACCCCCTCATCGTTCAGCGACGACTGCGCCCAGGCCGCCGCTATCTCCTCCAGCGTCAGCCCCACGCGGGAGGCCGTCAGCCTATCGTAAAGCCAAAAGTACCGCTTCATTAGACGCACTACGCTACTGCTACGCATGGCAATTCCTCCTAGTGCATTGAAAAATCCAACCGCTAGCCGAATTCGCTACAGCGACACGGTTCCTACATGCAGCGATGCCCGCGCATGCTTGCGGAAAGGTGATACTTAGAATCCAACCTATCCACCCTCGCTGCCCCACAAAGGGATGCCAGAAAGGAATACCCCTTAGGGCAGCACCACCAGCTGTCGCCTCGCGGCAGCAGCTCTGTAAGCCCTTAAACGCTAACGAATTAAGATATAAATGGGGGGGGGGGAGAGAACGATTCTAAACAGCGGGAAAAGTCGTACTGTCTCCCCTGCTACCTGCAGAACACCGTGCGCTCGGCTGCCGTTCCGCTGAGACCCCACCGCAGGAATGACTGCGCAACAGCTGTCGCTCCGCTTCGTCCCAAGCGCATTGCTAAAATGAACAAACACCGTGCTCCAAAAGCCCATGACAATGCTCCACAGGTTGACTAAATTAAATTCATCCCTTCCGATGCGCAAAGGTAGTAACAATTTCGTTATATAAAAACCTTATCACGCTACTATTTCATAAGTGGTCTGCTCGCTCCCATCCCACAAATACAATCCACACAAATCTGTACCCGCAATCAGCGGTTACTGCCTTAAAAAACCGACCATGTTGCGTGTTCAAAATAGCGTCTGCGACGCCACATATTTTAATTAGCATCCTCTCTCCGCCCTGATATGGCCGACCACTGAGTCGCTCGCACCATCAGCCACCCAGCCGCAGCCGACACGCGATGCCCCACCGAAATCCGCATAAACTCGCGCAGCAGATGCAGCCCCGCCCGCAGGACGACTTCTCAATATCCGAGGGTCCTCAGACCCCCAGATTCCAGCCCAAAAGGGCAAAACTGTCTGAAAGACTGACCCCAGCAAATCTTCTTTGCCTATGACCGCCGACCGCTTCCCATGCACCTAAAGGATCCTTGCTAGCTAAATAGCGGACTCGCCAATTTAGACAGCGTTTTTATGGTAAAGTAAATCAGCAGCACCAGGAAGAATATCACTATTCCCATGAAGCTCGCCCTATGGTTCACCTTCCGAACTATCTCCTTATTCCCCTCCACGTAGCCGCTCAGCAAGCGAGCATTCTTTCTATTGGACAAGTAACATGCATCTATAATGCCACCGGCCACCGGCACCAACCCCAAGAACAGGTCAACAAGCATATTGAAAATCATAGCCAACGTCAACGGTAAAGAGCGCACCTCAAATGCAGCCGACATTATCGCAGGGAAGGCCATAAACGAGGTCAGAAAATCGCCTATCCCAGGCAAGAAAAGACCTCCCACAGCGTCTAAAATATCCTTGACCAAGCCGCCGCGCGTGGCAAGCCCATAGTAGAACTTGCTCTTTATCGCCTCCTTCCGCTCATCCCGCTCCTGCACCAACACTCGTCCCCTCTCGGCATCCTGCGCCTCCACTGCATCCGCTGCAACTAAGCCATGGAGACGCCGGTGCTCCATTCGATACTCCATGCGCGTTTTCATAGCACTATTTCCCCCTCATCTGTATTAAGAAATGCATCCAACTCACTATCGGTTAGCACTATATTCCCATCCGACAGTGCGCACAACGCCTCCTGTAGCTCGCCACGCCCTTCCGCCAAATTAATGCGGCGTACCACGTCGCGCAATGCTACCCCCTTCTCGCCCATCCCCTCTTGAATCGCCTTAAAATCGTTCTGTATCTGTGAAAGCTCTGCCTTATACTCCGCCAGCGTCACTGCATTCTGCTCCTTCTGCTTTTTTAGCTTCATATAGGCACTGCACAGCCCCGTCGTGCGGCTAATCAGCTGGGTGCGTGCATCCTCTATGATCGCATCCTGCTCCGACTGGGGTGCTGGTGCTGCGCTCCCGGCCTCCTCAGCCCCTTGCGCTTCCACTGACGATTCCACCGGCCGTGTCGCTTGATCTGCCAATTCGGCTAACCGATCCGTAAATCCATCTATCCAGCTGCTATCCTCCGCCGAGAGTTCGAAAGAGACATCGCGCGATGTTTGCGTCACCCTCACCAGACGCTCATCAATCCTCGTATTCACTATCTCCCGCGCCAAGCGAAGCATGGGCACCACCTCGCGCAGCTGGGCCGCCATCTGCTCCTGCACCTTTGGATTTACAGCTATCTTTGCCCGTATCCGCGCATTGACATCACGCAGCTTCTTCTTCACTTCGTCCCGCTCCGCGTTTAACGCCTCAAGCTCCTTCGTCGCCGAGTCGCGCAGCTCCCTGTAGTAAGCCCTATCCCCTATCGTGTCGCTATACTCCCTCACCAAGTCGCCGTAGCACGCATCCCACTCGTAGAGCTCCATCTGGTACCTCTTCTTGCGTACCCCGAACGAGAACCCCAAGGCAAAATCGGAGGGGCGCGGTGGCTTCTTCTTTTTCGCCCGCCTATAGCTTTCCTCTATATTCCCCAACGCAGCATCCAATAGCATAATGTTCGTGCTGCAATCCGCCAGGGTGGAGTCAACGGCTACTTTCTTGTCCTCCAAATCATGGTACTGTGTAAGGAGACCCTCACGCTCCACGTTAAGCGCCTTCAGCGCAGGCGTAGAGAGCTGCAGCTCCGCCAGCGTACCCACCCCTTGCGCAAGCACCTCTTCGCTGCGCCGTAGAAACGCCCTAGCCTTATAGCTCGCCACCTCGTTGATTGTACTATAAATCGCCGTGAGACGCTGCGCATCGGTCACTATCAACGCCTCATCAGCATCCAGCTTCCCGCAGAACTTTTCAAACTCGCTACGAAGTATCGTGGTCTGCGTCCCAGCATCCAAATAGTGATCAAGCAGGTTAAAGCCCACCTGAAGCGCTTTCCACTCCCGCGATGCATTTTTATCGCCCAGCGCCTGCATGATGCTCTCGCCATGCGTAACGAAGCTGTGTGAAATCATCCCCATCACATTTGAGCACTCCCGCAGCAGCGTATAGCACGCCAACTCGCTCTCCCGACGCAGCTGCGCCACGTCAATGAACTCTATGCTATCAAAATCAAAGAGGTCCGGCGCCACTTGCCGTATCTTATCGCCAAAAATGTCAAAGAGGTTATTTGCGTAGCGGATATACATCTCCAGCACGCTGTTACGCAGCATGATGAACCCATTTATCACGTAGCCTAGCTCGCTCTTGAGCGTCTCGTATCCCCCGAGTACATCCATAAAATGCGCATAAACCGCAGTGGCATCGGCCTGCACATCGAGTACCCCCTGATCCCCCTTCAACGTATGCAAGAAACGGCTCGTCCACCCCACTCCCTTATGCACAGCCGAATCGCCCAAAATGCCGTCCAGCGTGTACAGCGCACGCTCAAAGAAGTCTATGCCGTAAAGCAGAGTGTCAACAGCCGTCTCCTTGTCCTTAAGCGACTCTTTAAACTGATCCACTACGGCTAGCGGCATCCCCGTCACTGGATCGACAAACCGATCGGCTATCTCTTGCGCCTCTTCGTAAAACTTGTAGGCTCCTGTAACGTATTCGCTCAGCTCCTCGTCTGAAATGTTAAACCCAGCGCGCCGCAACAGCGCACCAAGCTCCCTTGGCTGTACCTTCTCCCCATTGTAGAGGTCAGCTAAGGAGCGTATCTTTTCGTATACTTTTTCCCTATCCATCGTATGCCCCTTTCAGGTTAGCGCGTGCGCAACGCTATGGCGTTGAAGTGTATGAGCAGCAAGGCGAGGAAAGAAATTACGCCTACCCACCAGTACTCTGCAAACGATACACTTTGATTAAATTCCGGAAGTTCCTTGAGGTCCACCTTGCCTGAAATCCATGGCCAAGAAGTCATAAATATGAATCCCCAAACCGCAGATATCGCCAGGCTGAAAAGCTTGCTAATCCCCGGGATACACAGCGCAATGACCCCGCCGAGCATCACGAGGAGATATAGCCACCACGACCAATGGAATTGGACCCCAAACACAATGATAACTATCAGAGCCTCCGCAAAAAACCACCATGGCGACGGTATATTCAACTCCTCATCCTCTTCCCCATCATCATCATCAACGCTGCCCATAGCTTGGGTTCCCACAGCCCGTCCCAGCTCTACGCTCACCGCGGCGCTACCCCCTCCCGCATCCTCCACCATTGAGTACTCCTCGCCCTCCCCTTCATCCTCTCCATCGCTGAAGAAGTTAAGAACCCTATCCAAAAGCGTTGGTTTCTCCTCCTCCTTCTCCACTGCTGGCATCGGTCTATAACTCTCGCTGTCATCAACGTGCCCATCGCTATTGCAACGCATGCAACGCTCCTCCCACCGTGGAGTCCACGCTCCGCACTCGGGGCAAATCCTTTGCACCCACTCCCCGCATGCTGGGCAGCGTTTATCGCCCGCAGAGAGTTGAAAACCGCATTGCGGGCACTGGCTACCACTTATTTCTTCGCTCATAGAATTCCCTCCATATCTACTTTTATCATTGATATTGTAATTGCTCTAAAAGAATTCCGCATAAAACGCTACTACTGCCCGCAAGGTCATCTTCTATCCATGCAACGCCTACGCCTCGGAGCCAAGCCCATCCCTCCCTTCCAAGCACCGTTCCATTTGAGATTTTTTAAGTGGCGCAAAGATAGCGCGTAGCACCGCGGTAACGCTGCACACCACCACAAAAAATCTTTTTTAAATGGATAGCTGACGCCGGGTAGCTCCCGCTGCGGTATTATTGCCCAATAGGCTACGCGAGCCATCGGACGGGACAACCGTAGCCATCCAGCATATTTAAATGCGCAGGTTTCCCATCATTTTGTCGCAATGCAGTCCCGCCCGCGGGACGGCCTTTGAATAGCCCCTTACTCTTCCACTGCGCGCAGCTTCCCCGCCTGCACGGCCATCCGCACGTCCGCCTGCCCCTCCGCCCGGATGATGCACCCCGCGATGTTCCGCGTCTGCGAGGAGAAGTTCACCCCCAGCTTCACCACCGCGCGCCGGCCCAGCGCGAACGGCGCGGCGTACCCCTTCCCCTCGATCTGCGCCAGCGCCGCCTCCGCCGATTTATCCAGCTTGAACTCGAAGAGGTAGAGGTACCCCGGCGTCTCCACCAGCGCGTCGATCCGCCCGTCGCTCGTGGCCAGCTCCGCGCGCGTCTCCAGCCCCAGCCCCCGGAAGAGCACCACCAGCACGTTCTGGAAGTAGAGCTCCGCCTCCCCCGCGATCTGGTAGCTGAACCCCGCGATGAACGCGTGGAGCCCCGCCATCAGCCCCGCCGCGTCCCCCGCCGCCATGCGCCCCAGCAGCCACTGGATGCTCAGCCCCCGGTCATCGTCCACCCGGAAGAAGTACTGCACCAGGTCGTCGTAGAAGGCCCGCTCCACCTCCCCGTTCGGGAAGCGCAGCGTGTACTCGTCCGCAACCTCATCGTAGCGTTCGATGGTCATGTAGCCCGTCTGGTAGAGCAGCGGCACGATGCCCATGGCGCTCACTTCGCGCCCCCGCAGCTGGCTGGCCCGCATCCGCCCCTGCGCCAGCCCCGCGATGGGCACCCCGCGCTGCTCGATCAGCCGGAAGAGGAACCGCGGCGTTCCCGTCTCGTACCAGTAGCGGCCGTACTCCCGCTCTTCCAACGCGTTGAGCAGGCTGAAGGGGTTGTACACACCCGCCTCTGCCCGGGGCGAGAACCGATAGCCGTCGTACATCTCCTTGAGCTTCCCGTAGGCCTCCGCCACGGTCTGCCCCTGCTTCTTGGCCAGCTGCCGGACCCCCTCAGCAAGACCGGCGCGCAGCTCCCCCTCCGTGATGCCGCAGAGCGTGGCGTACGCCTCGGCCATCGAGAGGTCCTTGAGGTTGTTCAGCCCGCTGAAGATGCCCAGGTGCGCGAAGCGCGTGATGCCCGTCAAAAACACGAACTGCAGGTGCGCGTCCATCCCCTTGAGCACCCCGTAGAAGCCCCGCAGCGCGTCCTGGTTGCGCGCCAAAAGCGCCTCGTCGTCGATGGCATCCAGCAGCGGCTTGTCGTACTCGTCCACCAGCACCACCGCCCGCTGCCCCGTCTGCGCATGCGCCCGCTCTATTACCCTTCTAAAGCGCACCTCAAAGATATCTTCCGACACCTCACCGCAATACTCCTGCTCCCAGCTTGAGAGTACACCGCTAAGACCCGCCTCCAGCTTGCCCTCCCGCGAGTAGTTAACCCCGCTGAAATCCAGGTGCAGCACGGGGTATTTCACCCAGTCCCGCTCCAGCCCCTCCATCGCCAGCCCC
>ERZ1673752.157-NODE-157-length-124492-cov-166.110200_pt1 | contig 124492 bp, 103 predicted proteins | sample MGYA00580195_ERZ1673752 | MGnify/ENA primary metagenome ERZ1673752 (study PRJEB41218, sample SAMN15661744) | gut metagenome | host: Homo sapiens | place: Canada: London | collected 2015-08-20/2019-03-30 | study: EMG produced TPA metagenomics assembly of... | reverse complement strand
GGACGACATAACTTCTGGCGAGTATCAGCAATACTATCAGAGCATGTATAAGGACAGATAAAAGCGTCATTTGACGGATGTAGCGTTCGGCCCGAAATGCAGGAAATCTCCCCAAATAATAAACGAATAGCCAAGAATACGCTTCTGCTCTACTTCCGGATGCTTTTCACCATGGCGGTAAGTCTCTACACTAGCCGAGTGGTATTGAATATTCTGGGAGTCGAAGATTTCGGCATCTACAATGTCGTGGGCGGAATAGTTGCTATGTTCGGATTTATTAACGGCTCCATGGCATCGGCGACACAACGATACCTGACATTCGAATTAGGCCAAGACAACAGAAATCAATTAGCAAAAGTTTTCTCCACCAGTCTTTCAATACATGCCATTATATCTTTTTTCATTGTATTATTAGCAGAAACGATCGGACTTTGGTTTTTATGGAATAAAATGCAAATACCGGCCGACCGCATGAATGCCGCATTCTGGGTATTCCAGTGCTCGGTAGCGGCATCGGTTATTATGATTATGAGTGTACCCTATAATGCGGCTATCATCGCCCATGAAAAAATGAGTGCATTCGCCTATATTTCAATCATAGAGGTCTCTTTGAAATTACTGATCGTTTATTTTCTTCAATATTTTCATGTCGATAAGCTGATATTGTATGCCGTATTAATCGTTATTGTCCAGTTCATTATCCGTCTATGTTACAGTTGGTATTGCAACAGGCATTTCAAAGAGACAAAATATCGTTGGATATGGGATAAAACGCTGTTCTGCGAAATGACAGGATTTGCCGGTTGGAATCTTTTTGGCAACCTCGCAGCTATCACATTTACACAAGGACTCAATCTTCTGTTAAATATGTTTTTCGGTCCGGTTGTCAATGCGGCCAGAGGTATCGCCGTGCAGGCCCAAACCGCCATCGGTCAATTCAGCAGCAACTTCCAAACAGCCCTCAACCCACAAATAACCAAATCATATGCAACCGGAGACCGGGAATATATGCACAGCCTGATTTTCCGGAGTGCCAAATTTTCATTTTTTCTCCTGCTGTTCCTGTCATTGCCGGTCCTCATTGAAACCAAGGCGATATTGACGCTCTGGCTGAAAATCGTCCCTGACCACACAGTCGTATTCCTAAGAATCATGCTATGCACAACATGGGTGTATGCGATCTCCAATCCGTTGATTACAGCAGCTTCGGCCACAGGTAAGATCAAACTCTACCAAAGTGTCGTCGGAGGTTTATTATTACTGATCCTGCCGATCTCTTATCTTTGTTTACGGTTGGGACTTCCCGCATACAGTGTCTTTATCGTGCATCTAGGCATGGAGATCACAGCGCAATTCGCCCGGCTGTGGATGCTGCGGCGAATGATTCGGTTGTCGTTGCGGGAATATTTCACCAAAGTGATCTGGCGTATATCCAAAGTTACGATAATTGCGCTTGCAGCGCCTCTGGCCGTTGCATACTGGCTGCCGGGAGAAGGAATATGGAACCTTCTGACGATCTGCCTGATTTGCGCCATATCGACAAGTATGTCCGTTTACTGGTTCGGACTTACATCCGGAGAGAAAATATATATATCCTCGAGAGTCTCATCTATCGTATCAAAATTCAGAAAATGATTTCCATTACTTCAAAGGAAATGTGCTGCGGCTGTGCAGCATGCGAACAGCGGTGTCCCAAGTCCTGTATTGTGATGCGCGAAGATGAGGAAGGGTTTCTTTATCCGCAAACAGACATGTCAAAATGTATAGATTGCGGCTTGTGCGAAAAAGTCTGTCCGGTACTCAATCAGGGCGAAAAGAGAAAGCCGCTCTATGTATATGCCGCAAAAAATAAAAATCCTCAAATTCAGCTATACAGTTCTTCAGGAGGTGTTTTTACCCATATTGCAGAACAGATTATCCAAAATAACGGTGTGGTTTTCGGAGCTCGTTTCGACGAGAATTGGGCTGTTAAACACGACTACACCGAAACACTCGAGGGACTCGCAGCCATGCGAGGCAGTAAATATGTACAAAGCCGAATAGGCAGTACTTACCAGCAGGCAAAAGATTTTTTGGAAGCCGGACGTTTAGTGCTCTTTTCGGGCACTCCCTGTCAAATAAGAGGTTTAAAGCTTTTTTTGGCAAAAGAATATGAAAATCTATTGACCGTAGATTTAGTTTGCCACGGTGTTCCCAGCCCCGAAATCTGGCGACAATATTTACATGAAATAATAGCGACGGGGGGGGGCCGACATACAAATTCCGAGTTTCGGATCACATCCCATATTACGGGTATCAATTTCAGGGACAAGACGACCGGATGGCAAAGCTACAGTTTGCGGTTCACACTCCGCAGAGAGACCGGGTTCGGTCTTCCGGAGACGGCAGACATATCCAGAATACACTATAAGGATCCATTCTTTTACTGCTTCCTGTCGCATGTGATGGAAAGATATTCATGCTACGCCTGTCCGGCAAAAGAACTGAAAAGCGGCAGTGACATCACCCTCGGCGATTTTTGGGGATTTCGCGGCACCAAAGACTTTCCGGATGACAACAACGGTATAAGTCTGTTGCTGATTAATACTGATCAAGGCAGCAAATATATTACCGGCACATTACGTTCGGAGCAATCCTATGAAAAAGTCATCAAACAAAATCCGATGATCACCGCCAGTCTTATCAAGGATCCGAGAAGAGATACTTTTTATAAGGCGGTTGCAAAGTCTTCGCTGCACCGGCAGAGCAAAAAACTGAGGCTAATAAACAAAATCAAAAGATATGCGAATCGGCTTGCTGACATTACCCTTGGAAACGGGATACGGTAGCATATTGCAGGCATATGCGCTGAAAACTGTACTGACGCGGCAAGGGCACGAAGTCATACTCATTCGCCGTCTCGTTAAAAAAAAGCGGTTCGACGGCTGGAACATCTTGAAACGAAGCGTCAAGAAATACATATTCAGGAAACCGGCCTGTGTTTTCTACGATAAGAAAGTCTACGACGAATACCCCGTAATTACCCAGCACACGCAACCATTCATCGACAAATGGCTGCAACCCTTTTCACCGGTCTATTATAACAGCAGAGCATACGAGGACATCCGCGATTTAAAATGCGACGCCTACATCGTAGGTTCCGATCAGGTATGGCGCAAAGGGTGTATGGAGGAGATCAAAGATTATTACTTCTCCCCGATCGACGGCCGTACAGCGAAACTAATTGCTTACGCGGCGTCATTCGGTATCGACGAATGGACATATTCGAAGAAAGAGACCCGATTCTGCACCCGGAAGCTAAAGGAGTTCACCGCAGTCAGCGTACGGGAAGATTCCGGTGTGGAATTATGCAAAAGGCATCTCAACCATACCGCTGAACATGTTTTAGATCCGACAATACTTCTGTCACCTGCGGACTATCGAAAACTCATCGGCGAAGAAGGAGCCGAAAAGTACACAAACAAAATAACGGCTTTCATATTAGACCGTTCCGAGGACAAACTGGCGGCACTGGAAAAAGTTTCGAAGGTCTTAGCCATGGACTACAACTTTGCAGCGACGGAAACCGAAGACAGACTGGCCCCTCTCGAAAAAAGAATAGCGCCATCCGTAGCGGACTGGCTGAAGGCGATGTATTATGCCGATTTTATTTTCACGGACTCCTTTCACGGCTGCGTTTTCTCCATTCTGTTCAACAAACCGTTCGTATTATATGTCAACAGAAACAGAGGCGTCGCACGATTCGATTCGCTGTTGAAGCTGTTCAAAATAGAGAACAGAATCCTATCCGATTCAAACGAGTTGGAGAGTTGCCGCATAAGACAATCCATAGACTGGAAGCCTATAAATGCGAAACTGGAAGAAATGCGTTCGAAATCCATGCGTTTCCTCGAAAATGCGCTTAACGCAAAAGACGAACAATAAAATCCGACTGATGAATATAACCTTCCTGCTACGTTTGTGGCCCGTATACGGCGGCGGAGAAACCGTAACGATCTGCCTTGCCAACGAAATGATAAAACGAGGGTGGAATGTATCTGTTCTCTATTTCAAAAATAACACACGCCCCGACTTGCCTTTCATCGATCCCGCCGTAAAGGCCGTTCAAATACCCGATATCCGCTGCGACGAGTTTACGACTCGCTTTCCCGATGCCGACAAAGTAACCAGCTATCTGAAAGAATATATTCAGGAAAACGACATCCATTATCTTATCAATCAATGGTGGCCGGTCGAATATATCCGTGGAATAAGGGGACGGTATAAGACAAAGATCGTCACATGTCTCCATCAGGCGCTTTATACCCCAATGATCGAGGGAACGGGGATAAACGGATTTCTGAAAAAAAGATGCACTTCGCTGTATAAATTCTGGAAAAAGAGACATAGTTGCAGGCAGGTGACAAGATTCCTTCCGCATACGGATAAATATATTTTCCTGTCTCCGGCCTTTCAACATCAGTACGAGCAATTTGCCAACCATAAAAATACGAATCGCCAGTTGGGTGCCATCCCCAATCCGCTGGTTTACCCGAACGAAATACGGCCGGAAGATTTGCAGTCGAAAGAGAAGACCGTTCTTCTCGTAGGCCGGATGGTGGAAATCCAGAAACGCATAACGCGGGCGATCAAAATATGGAGCGCCATCGAAAACGATCCCCGCTTGGACGAGTGGAATTTCCGAATTGTCGGTGAAGGACCGGATTTGGCCATGTATAAACAACTGGCGCAGACATTAGGATTAAAGAGAATTTCGTTCGAAGGCTTCCGAAATCCGCAGCCCTATTACAAGCAGGCCGCCATTTTCATGATGACCTCCGCCTTCGAAGGATTCGGAATGACATTGGTCGAAGCGCAGCAATGCGGTGTCGTTCCGGTTGTAATGGATTCCTACCTGTCGCTGCACGACATCGTCGAAACCGGATACAACGGCATCATCGTTTCCAATGAAGACCTTACGGGTTATGTAGACAAAATAAAAGAGCTGATGACAGACACCTCCCTTCGGGAAAAACTGGCAATGAACGGCCTGCACTCCTGCCGCAGGTTCTGCGTAGAAGAGATTGTCAACAATTGGGAAGAACTGTTCAACGACCTAAGTGCAAACCGCCGATGATTTCGAATGTCAACAAACTTATAATCTGGATATTGCTTTTTTCATGCTGCTGGGGATTACTCACTCCTCAGTTTGTTTTGCTTCCGGTGATTCTGGCGCTGTTCTATATGATGAAAACCATTCTGGAAAGACAATCCGGAATGTTTAAGAAACACCTGATCGCATACTTCATCTTTTTCATAATCAGCGGATTCTCAAGCTTATATTACGAGCAGCAAAGCCTATTCAAAACATTCAGCTCGATTGCCTGCCTGCAATTTTTCACAATTCTGTCCTATTTTGTTTTCCTATCCGGCAAATACTCTATAAAAGACATAGAAAAGGCAATGGTGATCGCCTACGTTATTTTCTTATGTTGTTTTACAATCCAACTGATATCTCCCGATGAAATATTCAATCTGGCAACGGACTATATGGATATCGGACGATTTACCATGTACGGACAACTGATCGCCTATATCTGTCTATTCTATTTTTACGGGAAATATTTATTTTCAGGCAAGACCAAATACCTGCTATACATACTGCCTGCGTTCTTCGTCCTTTTTATAGCAGGATTCAGAACCCAGATAGCTGCCATATTATTGGCATTGGGCCTGTTTACCTACTCGGTAAAGAAAATCGCGAGTATAAAATATATGCTTCTGTTCCTTATTGTCATAGGTGTTCTCTACCAAACTTCGGTCGTTCAGAACTCCATAAACAACATGATGAAACGGCAGGAAGCTGGTGACACATTTGCCAACGAAGATTATATACGGGTCATCCAATTCAACTATTTTACAAAAGAGCATTTCAAATCCCCCGTCGAATATATATTGGGAAGCGGAATCCCCAATCCCAGAACGAAATACGGTCAGCCGTTCTATACTGTCGATCCTACATTAGGTCCCTATAACGGATGGCAGGACTGGGGTATCGTCGGGCTGAGCTGGATGATCGGAATTCCGGCCGTATTGGCCCTTCTCTTCCCCGTCTTTCGAATCATCAGAAGAAAATGCGACGACAAAATTCTCTTTTTGAAATTCTTCTATATTTTTCTGCTGCTGTCAAGTTTCACTACCATAGAATTCTACAGAGTCGGTTCCTTCTTTTTCCACGGGTTATTATTTTATCTGTACGAACTATACCATAGACACTCTAAACATGATAACATCGGACACACTCAAAAGGTATTGGGTCAAACTCGCCGTGTTGTTAATAGCTGACGGAGAGAAAAAAGCACAATGGCTGAAAAAGCACCGCATATTCCATCATATCGGAGAAAACTGCAGCTTCAAAACGAATATTCTTCCGGCGGAACCGTTTCTTGTCTGCCTGCACGATAACGTACGCATCGCCGCCGGCTGCAGACTAATCACCCACAGCATGACATGCAGCGTATTCAACAGAGCCACCGGCTCCAATCGCTTTTATTGTCAATACGGCAAAATAGAAATCCATAGTAATGTTTTCGTGGGGGGGGGTACCATCATGTACGGTGTGACCATCGGTGAAAATTCGATCGTCGCGGCCGGCTCCGTCGTTACAAAGGACGTACCCGCCGGCAGTGTAGTGGGAGGCGTCCCGGCTAAGATCATAGGCACATTCGAAGAATCCATGAAAAAAGCGGAATCGTTCAGCAGCAATTTCAGGGGCAAAACTACGGATTATTCCGTTGCTGCTCTTTTGAAAATAAAACCCGTTCAGTTCGATATCGACAAACAATGAAAACAATTTGCTATATAATCCCCTATTTCGGGAAATTACCGAAAAATTTTGCACTTTATCTATTAGGCTGTGCACAAAATCCGACTAAAGATTGGAAAATACTGACCGACGACAGAACGCCTTATGAATTTCCAACGAACGTACACGTCAAATACTGTAACTACGAAGAGGTCAAACAACGGATAAAGGCTTGGTTCGATTTTGAAACCGTGATTGACAGGCCGTGGCGATTATCGCTTTTCAAGCCGGCATATGGAGAAATCTTCGCAGAAGAACTTTCCGGATATGATTTCTGGGGACATTGCGACATTGATCTGATGTGGGGAAATATACGGACATTTTATTCGGAAAACAACCTGAATAAATATGAGCGGCTCGGCTTTTTGGGGCATTCCACACTGTATAAGAACACGCCGGAAGTAAACGCCCGTTACAAGCGGATCGTCCCCGGAGAAATCAATTACAAAGACGTATTCAGCGGCAGAAGCAGCTATAGCTTCGATGAAAACGGGATGGATGCGATTTACCGGTATCTGAACATTCCGTATTTCGACGAAGTAGTCTTCGCAGATCTGGAAAAATATGAACCGGGATTCGTTCTAGGCCATTTCCCCGCTTCGGAAAAGGATAAAAACAAATATCAAATATTCACATGGGAAAACGGCAGGTTATATAGAAACTATCTGCAAAAAGACGGAATTCACCGCGATGAATTTCTGTATATCCATTTTTTCTGCCGTCCCATGAAATACGTCGCCGACCGTTTGTCCGCAAACACGACATATTACATGTATCCCGATGTCATGACAGACAAGCCGATCGGAGTAAGTGCGGAAAGTTTGAAAAAATACGGCACCCGCAACAGCATCGCCTTCTTAGCAAACAGCATATGGGCAAATCGACACAAAATAACATGGCAGCGAATCCGGAACAATTTCCGCACCTTTTTGAATTATAAACGTCACAGCAACGAATAACAGCACAGAAGCGCACATCCATCAAATGAAGCGAATCCTATTTATCGCCACAGAGGCTGCACCGGGGATGATTCCATACACATCCTCTGTCATAAATGCATTATCGAAAAGCAATGAATTCGAGATATACGCAGTGGTTGTCAATTCCGGAAAACGATCTTACCACAACTACCTGAAGGGAGTCGAGCATATCGAATATATAGAATATCCCCGCTCCAAACTTCTCAAGTTAATATACAAAATATATCCGGCAAGAATCATACACACGATAAAAAGAACTGCGAAAACACACAAAATAGATGCAATTCATCTACTAACAGGAGACTTCAGTCTGTTTTTTTATATTCTATGCCAACGCCCTAAAGAGCGGTTGTACTATACGGTTCATGACCTGAATCAGCACGAATCGGATACAATGACTTTTCTAGGCAGGCTCTTGCACAAATACGTCGTATGGTGTACACATACCTACCTGAAAATCATTCCGAATCTAACGACATCATCGCAACATCAGTACGAAACTTTAAAAAAAAGCTACCCGAATAAACACGTTGTATTCAATCATTTCCCCTCGTTAGTAACCCAAGCGATAAAAAATGGAAGAAAACAAATAGAGGAGCTGAAAAACACATCCGGTTACATTCTGTTTTTCGGTACTGTCGATCACTACAAAGGTGTCGATCTGCTGATGGAGGCATACGATCAAAAAGTTTTCCACGACAAACACAAGCTGGTAATAGCAGGAAAAGGCAGGCAGTACGTAACCGACAATAAAAACATTATCAGACTGAACCGGTTCATCGAAGATGCCGAAATCAGAGATCTGTTCACCAAAGCCGCAATCATAGTTTATCCGTATCGTTCGGCCACCATGTCGGGCGTGCTTTCCCTTGCGTTCTATTTCAGGAAGAAAGTCGTGATGTCGGATGTGCCTTTTTTCAAAGAATACGCCAACCGGGACTCGCTGTTCTTCAGAACCGGAGATGTCGAAGATCTGGCCGACAAGCTGCAACAGGCATTGGATTCCGGCAACGCCAGCACAAATGCGAATCTGTATGCGGAATTCTATTCGGAGAATATATTGGAACAGGACTATATAAATTTGTACTCAGCCCCGGCGGACAAACAGATGTGATGCTATGAAGGTATTGATATTGAATCCGATCCTTTTTACGGCGGACAATAATGTAATTCCCAAAGTCAAATCGATAAAAGACACGATGATTTACAACATGTGTCTCGGATTCAAACAACTGGGGCACGATGTAACATTAGCCGCCGCCGAGGAGTATGCTCCTGCAGAAAAAGAAGCGTATGATTTCGAAATTCTTTTTTTCAAATCCAAGTGTAAAAAACTTTTCCAGCCAGCCATGTTGCCCTTTTCTCCTGAGCTATGGCCATATATCAAAGAAAATGAAAAATCATTCGATCTGCTTATATCCAGTGAAACATTTTCATTTCAGTCTTTATTCGCGGCAAGAATCTGTCCCGAAAAAACCGTAATCTGGCAAGAACTGACCGATCACCAAAACAAATTCCATCGAATTCCATCGAAAATATGGCATAATGTCATTGTACGCTTATTCATGCAACGGATTGCAGCAGTAGCGCCCCGCTCAAGGCCTGCTTACAAATTTATTAGCAAATATATGCCGCAAACGGTAAAGCAAATCGTTGATCATGGAATTAATGTCGATAAATTCACCCATTCGGTCAAAAAAGAACGCCAAATAATCAGTTCGTCACAACTGATTCATCGAAAAAATATCGACGGAATAATTCGGATTTTCCAGCAATTCCATGAAATGGAAGCATATGAAGACATTAAATTGTTGATCGCAGGACGAGGCGAAGAAGAAGCAAATTTAAAAAAATTAGTGACGAAACTGAAACTCACTAAAAGTGTCCGTTTTCTCGGATTTTTACCACACCAAACTCTGAATAAATACATCCGAGAATCCCTTTGTTTTCTTATTAACACCCGCAAAGATCTAAATATGGTGTCTATTCCTGAGGCGATTGTTTCCGGCACCCCTATTTTAACAAACACCCAACCGGCTTCAGCCGGCTACATCCAAGCGAATAAGCTGGGGATAGCCAAGAATCAATGGGGAATAGACGAGTTAAAAGAAATCATCGACAACAACTCCTTTTATGTCAAAAACTGCATCGGCTACCGGGACAACCTGACAAACGTCCATTCTGCGCAATTATTGACGGACATCTATAAAAAATCAATTCAAAAACAGTAAAATACCATTTCCGACATATCAGACGCAACGCCTAACTAGAGAGCCTCAGTATGCTGTTCAATTCATTTGTATTTCTACTTGCATTTCCGATAATCTTCGCCGCATATTATCTCTGTCCGATAAAATGGCGCAGCTGGCTTCTATTACTGATAAGTTATGCAGTCTATATGAACTGGGTGCCCGTATACGCATTGATCCTCTTGTGGGTAACTCTGACGACCTATACCGGCGCTCGTTATATATCCCGCAACAGCCCCAAGAACAAGCTAAAAATGACCGTCGCAGGAATTTCGACCTTGCTGCCGCTGCTTTTCTTCAAATACTACAATTTTATAAATAATATCGTATACGATATATTGACGCCCCTCCACCTGCGCATCGAAATAAATACAATGCATTGGGCCGTTCCCATCGGCATATCCTTCTTTTCATTTCAGGCATACGGATATCTGGCGGACGTATATTACAGACGGATCGACTGCGAACGCAACCTCCGGGACTATGCACTGTTCATTTCATTTTTTCCGCAAATAGCTTCGGGTCCTATCAGCAAGGCGAAGGATCTGCTGCCGCAAATCAAAAGTCTCAAAACTTTCGATGCCGACAAAGCGACACAGGGGTTGCAACTGTTGTTATGGGGCTTGTTTCTAAAAGTCGTGTTAGCGGACCGATTAGGTCTGTACGTAGACAGCATTTATGACAATTACACCTACCAGACGGGGTTCTCCCTGTTCGTCGCCAGTTTGTGTTATTCGGTGCAAATATACGGAGACTTTGCAGGTTATTCGTTAATGGCTATCGGAGTCGCCAAAGTCTTGGGATTCGATCTGATCAATAACTTCAACCGCCCCTATTTCGCAACCAGCATAACCGACTTCTGGCACCGATGGCACATTTCGCTGTCCATCTGGCTCCGTGATTACGTATACATTCCGCTGGGCGGCAGCAGATGCAGCAAATTACGCACCTATTGGAATATTTTCGCGACTTTTCTAGTCTCCGGAATCTGGCACGGCGCGAATTGGACATTCATCATATGGGGAATTATTCACGGAGTCGCGCAAATAGCCGAAAAGGCATTGCGTCTTCAGAAGTATGAAGGGGGGGGGAATCGCCGGCTTCGTATTATCATCACATTCCTTATCGTCAACTTCGCATGGATATTTTTCCGGATGCCCTCGATAACGGACGCATGCAAGGTCATCGGCAAAATATTCACGGATTTCGGAACTACCCTGTTTTTATCAAACAGCAGCAATATGATCTACATGCTCGTCGCCGTCTGCATATTGTTCTTTAAAGACATGCGCGACGAATTCTTCCCACGCCGGTTTCTCTTCTTCGAAAACAGAAACATAGCAATCAGGTGGAGTTCCTATCTGTTTCTAATGTTTCTAATCCTTCTGACGGGCGTATTGGATTCCGGACAATTCATTTATGTAAACTTCTAACGCATGCGGAATTTTCTGATCAAATCGGCCATATTTCTTACGTTATGCGGTCTGCTTGACTTCGGTTTGGGCAAAATCTTCGGTTATCTGACAGTCCATGCAACCGGCGGATATACAAAACGGGATAATTTAATATCCGACGAAGTCGATGCAAACATCCTGATTTTCGGCTCGTCGCGGGCCGCTCATCACTACGTCCCTTCGATATTGTCCGATTCATTGGACATGAGTTGCTATAACTGCGGATTGGACGGCAACGGCATCATATACGGGTATGGAAAGCTAAAAACGATTACGGCCCGGTACTATCCCAAAATCGTCATACTGGACATCCAGCCTACATTCGATCTGTTTACAAACGACAATTGCAAATACTTGGCTCCCTTGCGGCCGTATTATCAATATCCGGGAGTCGATTCATTATTCTGGGACATAAATCCGTCCGAACGTTGGAAAATGATGTCGAATTCCTACCGGTTCAATTCGAAATTCTTGAGCATTCTAATGGATAATTTATCGGATCGAGCCGTATCTTCCGATAACGGCTACATGCCTTTATACGATACGATGACTTACGAGCCGTCAAAATCCACCGCAAAGAAAAACGAAACAGATCCTGTCAAAATCCGTTATTTTGAGCAATTCATTTGTGAAGTAAAAAGACATTCCGCCCTGTTTGTATTCATATCGCCCGAATACGGGAGCAATGCCGACTGGCCTGACATCGTGGAAGGCATATGTGCAAAATACAGCATTCCCTACTACAATTACCTAAGCGACAAACGCTTTGCAAACAACAAAACGTATTTTGTCGATTCATCGCACCTGAACGACAACGGCGCAAGAGCCTATACGGAAATAGTTGCAACCGATATAAAATCCAAATTGAAAACTCGCTGTCTTACCTCCGATCGCTTTTATGAAAGTTCTGCTTGCCAATAAATTCTACTACCGCCGCGGCGGAGACTGCGTATGCACGCTGAATCTGGAACAGCTGCTCAAAGACCACAATCACGATACTGCGGTATTCGCCATGCAGCATCCGGAAAACCTCCCGACTCCGTGGAGCAAATATTTTCCGAGCGAAATACGCTTCTCGCCGGGATCGAACATATTCGAAACCTTCCGGCGGCCATTCGGTTCGAAAGAGGTAAAACGGAAATTCAGCGCATTACTGGATGACTTCCAGCCGGACGTCGTTCACCTGAATAATATCCACACGCAATTATCCCCTCTGATCGCCGAACTCGCCCATCGGAGAGGTATCAAAGTCGTATGGACGCTGCACGACCTGAAACTGCTGTGTCCCCGGTACGACTGCCTGCGCAACGGAGAAACGATCTGCGAAGCATGTTTCACGGACAAACATAAGGTATTGGAGAACAAATGCATGAAAAACTCGTGGCTGGCAAGTATGTTGGCGTATAAAGAAGCCCGGAAATGGAACAGGGAAAGGCTTGAGGCATGCACCGATTCGTTTATCTGCCCCAGTCAGTTCATAGCCGACAAAATGATACAGGGAGGTTTCGATAAAAGCAAAATGCATACATTATGCAATTTTATCGACGTTGAAAAATGTGAAGAAGCAGACTATCTGAAAAAAGATTATTACTGCTATATCGGCCGCATATCGCATGAAAAGGGAATAAAGACTCTGATCGCCGCCGCCAACCGGCTGCCCCGCAAACTGGTCATCATCGGCAAGGGTCCGCTGGATGCCGAGATGAAGAAACTCGCGGGGCCAAATGTCGAATTCGCAGGATTCAAGCAGTGGAACGAAATAAAACGAATTGTCGGTCAGGCCCGCTTTTGCGTAATTCCGTCGGAATGCTATGAAAACAACCCGCTTTCGGTCATCGAATCCCAATGCTTGGGCACGCCGGTACTGGGCGCTCAGATCGGCGGCATTCCCGAATTGATTCAGGAGGGATGCAACGGTTTGCATTTCAGAAGCAGGGATACGGACGATCTGACCGCCAAGATTCAGGCAATGTATGACGCTCCATTCGACTATCCCTCCATTGCCCTCGAAGCGAAAAAACGCTACAACTCGGAAACATACTATAAACAACTCATACAGCTATACAATCTATAATTCAACCCTTCGGTTTATACAAATCATTCTGTCAAAATCATGTCTGTTAAGAATATCCCGCACCCCACCGACGCCAGCATTATCCTGACCTATCGCTGTCCGATGAAATGCAAAATGTGCAACATCTGGTTCAACCCGACGAAGAAGGAGGAAGAGATCAAGGCGTCGGATCTCCGTACACTGCCGCGCCTGAAATTCATCAATCTGACCGGCGGAGAACCCTTCGTCCGCGAGGATCTGGCGGAAATCGTGGAAGAGTGTTATAAACATACGGAACGCATCGTCATCTCCACCTCTGGATGGTTCGAAGACAAAGTCGTAGCCTTGGCGAAACGATTCCCCAACATCGGCATCCGCATCTCGATCGAAGGACTGAGCTGCAAGAACGACGAACTGCGCGGACATGCCGGCGGATTCGACAAGGGGCTGAGGACACTGCTCACGCTGAAACAAATGGGACTGAAAGACATCGGATTCGGCTGCACCGTGTCGAACAATAATTCCAAGGATATGCTTTCGCTCTATCAGTTGTCGCTGTCCTTGGGCATGGAATTCGCCACGGCAGCTTTCCACAACTCCTATTATTTCCACAAGGACGACAACGTAATCACCAACAAGGACGAGGTGTGCAAAAACTTCGAACGGCTGATCGAATGGCAGTTACAGGAGAACCATCCGAAAAGCTGGTTCCGCGCATGGTTCAATATGGGGCTGATCAACTACATCGAAGGCGGCCGCCGCATGCTGCCGTGCGAAGCGGGTTCGGCAAACTTCTTCATCGATCCTTTCGGCGAGGTATATCCGTGCAACGGTCTCGAAGAGAAATACTGGCAGAAATCGATGGGCAACATCCACGAAACACCCGACTTCATGGATATCTGGGAGAGCGACCGGGCGCAGGAAGTCCGCGCTATGGTCCGGAAATGCCCGAAAAACTGCTGGATGGTCGGCACGGCCAGCCCGATTATGCACAAATACATGAAATACCCGCTGAAATGGGCGATCAAAAACAAGCTCCGCAGCCTGCGGGGAAAACCGGCCTGTCTGAACAAGAAGTGGTGCGATGTCGGCCAAGACCCGATGCAGGGCGATTTGCGGGAAAAATTCTAACCAAGTCGTGGATGCCAAAAAGAATGACCGTTTTCCGGCCATGAAAATAGTCGTCACCGGAACCCGCGGCATTCCGAATATCATGGGAGGCGTGGAGACACATTGTGAAGAGTTGTTTCCGCGTATTGCTCGAAAAGGCTTCGAGGTAACCGTTATACGGCGGAAAAGTTATGTACGCGACACGCTGTCCAGCTACAAGGGCATCACGCTATCGGACATCGAAACGCCGCGGAAAAAATCGCTCGAAGCGATCGTCCACACGTTCAGGGCCATCGTGCGGGCCAAACGCCTGAAAGCCGACATCGTCCACATCCATGCGGTGGGCCCGGCACTGCTGACACCGCTGGCCCGTTTGCTGGGAATGAAAGTCGTATTCACCCACCACGGGCCGGACTACGACCGGGACAAATGGGGCATGGCGGCCAAAACGGCACTCCGCCTGGGCGAGGCCGCAGGCACGCTCTTCGCCAACGAAGTCATCGTGATCTCGCATGTGATCGACGACATGCTGATCCGGAAATACGGACGTAAAGACTGCCATGTGATCTACAACGGCGTCCCCTCGCCGGATGTCACCGACTATCCGGAATATTTCGGGGAGCTGGGGATCGAACAAGGAAAGTATATCTTCGCAATGTGCCGGTTCGTACCGGAAAAGAACCTGCACCACCTGATCGAAGCGTTTTCACGTACCGAGCACAGGGAATGCAAGTTGGTCATTGCCGGGGACAGCGATTTCGAGGACGACTATTCCGCAAGCCTGAAGAAATACGCCCGCGAACAGGGAGTCGTGCTGCCCGGATTTATCAAGGGCAGGAAATTGCACGCATTGCTGTCGCATGCCCGGTGTTTCGTACTACCCTCCTCACACGAAGGGCTCCCGATCGCACTGCTCGAAGCAATGAGTTACAGGCTGCCTGTGATCGTGAGCGACATCCCCGCAAACCTGGAAGTCGGGCTCGGGCAGGAATTCTATTTCCCGTTGGGCGACAGAAAGGCTCTGGCACGCAAACTCCAGGAAAATATGGACGCCCCTTACCGGCAAATAGAGTATCCCATGGAAAAATACGATTGGAATGCGATCGCCGAACGGACGGCCTCGGTCTACACCAAATACGCGAAACCGGGGAAATAGCCACAGCCCTATTCCCGGCGGCTGATTTCCGCCACGGTCGCCCCGACGAAAGCTATGAGCTCCGCCGGGGCGATTTTCAGTTGGAGGCCGCGGACGCCGGCGCTGATGTAGATGGCCGGAAGCGACGCGGCCGAGGAGTGGATGTAGGTCGGAAACTGTTTTTTCATGCCGATCGGCGAGCAGCCGCCACGGATGTAACCCGTCACGGGCAGCAGCTCCTTCATCGGGATCAGGTCGGCCTTCTTGTTGCCCGATACGCGTGCGGCGGCCTTGAGGTCGACCTCGTGGTCGGCGGGCACCACGCATACGAAATGCCCCGTGCGGTCGCCCCGCAGCACGAGGGTCTTGAATACGCTTCCGACATCTTCTCCCAGCTCTTCGGCCACGTGTGTCGCCGCAAGGTGTTCTTCGTCGACCCGGTAAGGGACGAGTTCATAGGTTATCTTAGCGCGGTCGAGCAAGCGGGCCGCATTGGTCTTTTCGACTTTTCCGTGTGCCATTTCTGCTTTTGGTGTTCGATTTTTCGACTTAAATTATGCAAAAGTAATTTATTTTGACCAAACAGGTTCTTTTTAATTATTTTTGCAAAATGCTCCGTGGCAAAATTACATACAGGCTGCTCGCCTCGCTGATCGCAGCTTTGTCCGTGTGCACGACCCTGTCGGCACAGAGCACCCGTGTCCGCGGCCGTGTGACGGATGCCGCCAGCGGTGCCCCGATGCAGTTCGTGAGCGTCGTGTTCCCCGGCACCACGACCGGCATCACGACCGATGAGGAGGGTATCTATACGCTCGAGACCCGCGATACGGTGGGACGCGTACAGGCCTCGATGGTCGGCTACGCCACACAGACCAAGCCGCTCACGCGGGGCGGCTTCAACCAGGTAGACTTCGCCCTGGAAGCGGTCGAATTCGGCATCGGCAGCGTCGTCATCACCCCGGGCGAGAACCCCGCACACCCGATCCTGAAAGGGGTCGTGCGCCGCAAGCCGCAGAACAACCCCGACGAGTACGAACGCTACCACTGCGCCACGTACACCAAGATGGAGCTCGACCTGACGAACGTCAAGCCGCGCTTCCGCAACAAGCGGCTGCAACGCAACTTCGGCTTCATCTTCGAATACATCGACACGTCGGCGCTCACCGGGCAGGCCTACCTGCCGGCCATGATCTCCGAGACCACGGCCGACTTTTACCACAGCAAGCGCAACCCCTCGCTGTCGCGCGAGATCATCCGCGCCAACCGCGTATCGGGAGTGGAGGACAGCTTCGCCATCGCCCAGTTCACGGGACAGATGCACGGCAACGTCAACTTCTACGCCAACTTCATCGACATTTTCAACGTCCGTTTTGCCAGCCCGCTCTCCGACGGGGGACTCTTCTATTACGACTATTTCCTGGTGGACAGCATGCAGGTCGACGGCCGCAAGACCTACAAAATCCGGTTCCACCCCAAACGGCTCACCTCCCCGGTGCTCGACGGCGAGGTGAACATCGACTCGGCGTCGTATGCCCTGCAATCGGCCTCGGCGCGCATGCCCAAGGGCGTCAACGTAAACTGGATCAAGCACCTGCGGCTCGAAAACGAGAACCGCATCGTGCGCGACAGCACGTGGTTCCGAAGCCGCGACCGCGTATCGGCCGAATTCTCGGTCACCACGGCCGACTCATCGAAACTGACCTCGTTCATCGGGACGCGCGAGGTGGTCTACACCGACGTGCGGATCGGCGAACCGATCCCCGCCGAGGTCATACGCATGGACAACAACGTCGTGATCGGCGACCAGGGGCAGGAGAGCAGCAAGGACGAAGCCTTCTGGGAGAGCGTCCGCCCCTACCGGCTGAGCGACAAGGAGAAAGGCATCTATTCGATGGTCGACTCGGTGCAGAACGTCCCGCTGTACCGCAATATCTACACCCTGATCAACACGGTCATCGTCGGTTACTGGAACACCAAATACATCGGCATCGGCCCCTACTATAAACTGGCGAGCTTCAACAAGCTCGAAGGGTTCCGCATGCAGCCGGGATTCCGCACCACCACGGCCGTCAGCCGCCGCATACGCCTATCGGGGTATGCGGCATACGGCACGCGCGACGGGATATTCAAGGGCGGCGGCAGCGTCGAGCTGGCTTTCAACCGCCGGCTGACGCGCAAGCTGACCGTCTCGGGCCGCCACGACGTGATGCAGCTGGGCGCGGGGCAGAACGCCCTCACGGAAAGCAACATCCTCAGCTCGCTCCTCTCGCGCGGCGACTCGCGGCTCTCGATGGTCAACCGCGGCGAGGCCGCCTACGAGCACGAATGGCGGCACGGGATCAGCAACTTCCTCGGCGCCCGCATCCAGAAGATCTACGGCAACCGGTACGTCCCGTTGGTGCGCCCCGACGGCACGGTCATGAACTCGGTATCGGACGCCGCCGTACACGTCGGGATGCGCATCTCGAAGAACGAAAGCATCTACCGCATGCCGTTCGACAAGCAGTACATGGGGACGAAATACCCCGTCCTGACCCTTGGGTTCACGGCCGGGATACCCCGGGTGCTGAGCGGCAGCTATGAATACTACCGCCTCGAGGGCGGCATCCACTACAAGCCCGAGCTGCCGCCGCTGGGCTACTCGGACATCACCGTGCAGGGCGGCAAGATCTTCGGCAAGGTACCCTACCCGCTGCTGAAGCTCCACGAGGGAAACGGCACCTATTTCTACGACCCGATGGCGTTCTCGTGCATGAACTTCTACGAGTTCGCTTCGGACACCTGGGTGGCGCTGTTTTTCGAACACCACTTCAACGGCATCCTGCTGGGGCGCATCCCGCTCATCAAAAAACTCAAATGGCGCGAGGTGCTGGTATGCAAGGGCGTGTGGGGCACGCTGTCGAAGGAGAACGACGGCAGCCTCGCCGCAACGCAGGCACCGCTGCTCTTCCCGCCCGGCATGACATCGGTGTCCGACCCTTATGTCGAGGTGGGATTCGGCGTCGAAAACATCTTCCGGCTGCTGCGCGTGGACTTCATCTGGCGCGTCACGCACCGCGACCCGAAACCCGGGCAGGAGATCCAGAATTTCGCCGTCAACCTGGGCATAAAACTCAAATTCTGATGCACGGAGGCCGGGAACCCGGGGATTTTGACTACCTTTGGGCTGGAAAAAAGGGGACAACTATGATAAAAGGTGCAATATTCGACATGGACGGGACACTCGTGGACAACACGCCCGTCCACATCCGTGCGTTCGAAATCTTCTGCGAACGATACGGCATCCGCGACTGGAAGGAGAAACTCGGCCAGGCATACGGCATGGGCAACGACGACATCATGAGGCTCATCATGCCCGCGGAGGTGATCCGCGAAAAGGGGCTCGCGGCACTCGCCGAAGAGAAGGAATCCATCTACCGGGAGATCTACGCCCCCGAGATCGTGCCGATGCCCGGGCTCACCGACCTCTTGCAAAAGCTCCGCGATGCAGGCATACGCTGCGCCGTAGGTTCGTCGGGCTACAAGCCCAATGTGGATTTCGTGCTGGAAAAATGCCGTATCGAGCCTTATTTCGACGCCAGGATCAGCGGCGACATGGTCTCGCGCTGCAAACCCGACCCGGAGATTTACCTTACGGCCGCCGCGGCCCTGGGGCTGCCTGCGGCGGAATGCGTCGTCTTCGAAGACGCCCCGGCGGGGATCGAAGCAGCACGCAGGGCCGGAGCCGGACATATCGTGGCGCTGGCCACGACGCTCGACCGCGCAGCGCTGGCGCAGACCGATGCGGACAGGGTCATCGACGATTTCCGCGACATCACCGACCTCGACGCTTTGCTGAAATAACCCGGGCACAGAAGCCGGACAGGCCGTCCGCAATTTCCGCGGCTCCTCCGCCCCGGCGCCCGGCAGTCATCGACGGGTTCCGCGCCACCCCAGCCCGGCGACGATCGGGCCGCGGCGAATCGGCAGCATCGCCGATCGCAAGGCATACGGATGCTACCTGCCGCAGGCCGTACCCAAACGCACCGTACACCCGATACCCTATCGCCATCCCGATGAAAAACGTCGCGGATGGCATTTTTTTGCAGGACGTGCATATCATACGGAAAAAATTGATACTTTTGCGCGGTTTTAATCCCGTACGGCATATGTTCAAAGGAATCGCCACCGTCGCCCTGCTCGTCTTGTCGAACGCTTTCATGACGCTCGCCTGGTACGGCCACATCGCATTCAAATCCAAGCTCGAGCGCTTCGGCATACTGGCCATCGTACTGCTGAGCTGGGGCATCGCCCTGTTCGAATACTGCTTCCAGGTTCCGGCCAACCGCATCGGGTCGTCGCAATTCGGCGGGCCGTTCTCGATCTGGGAGCTGAAAGTCATCCAGGAGGTGGTCTCGCTCTCGGTCTTCACGCTGTTCGCGCTGGTTTTCATGAAGTCGGACTCCCTGCGCTGGAACCACCTCGCAGGTTTCCTCTGCCTGATACTGGCGGTCTACTTCATCTTCCGGAAATAACCGCGCCCGCAGCCGGGCGTACGGCAGTGCCCGACAGGCGATGCCTGCCGATAAAATCCATACGTGTCCTCCCGGGCCCGAGTTCCCGGTTACGCCTGCTCTTCCCGCCGGTCATGGCGGTAAATCTGATACGAGTTCACGAAGTTCTGCCAGACAATATATGCCGTCGGGGCGATCGAGGAGATCGGGTCGAGGAACGACTGCGACATCCATACGGCCAGCACCGTGTTTTTCTGCCCGAGCGACTGCCCGCCCGCCGGGGCGTCGCCGTAGCGGCGTCCCAGCGTGCGCCCCACCTTGAACTGCACCAGGCAGATCACCAGCGCCGCGAATGCCAGCCACAGTTCGGTCGCGGGCGAAGCATCGTGCAAATCGAGGATAAAGGCCGTCGTACGGCCGATGATCACCACCAGCGACACGAGCCACATGTAGAACGAAATCTGACTGTGGTTCCCGATCCATTTCGCCGCCCCGGGCAGCACGAAACGGCAGAACTGCGCAGCCGCGAAGGGCATGATCAGCAGCGGCGCGATACGTGCCAGTATCTGCGTGAAGGAGCACGCCCCCGTCCCGGCAAACGACAGGACGACGGGTGCCACGAGCGCGATCACCATGTTGCACACGAGGCTGTAGGTGGCCATCGTCGGGACATTGGCCCCGAGCATCCCGGCGATCACCACCGCGGCCATCGCCACGGGCGCCAGCACACAGATCATCGCCCCCTGCGCCACGACGGGATTCAGCGGCAGCAGCAGGAAGTAGACCGCCACGCTCACCACGACCTGAAACAGCAGCAGCCAGAAATGCAGCATCGAAGGCTTCATCTGCCGGGGCTTGACGCGGCAGAACGTGACGAAAAGCATCAGGAAGATCAGCGAGGGTGTAATCATCTGGTGCGTCCATCCCTCGAGGGCGGTCACGGGGCGGCAAAGCAACGCCCCGACCACCATGGCCGTCGGCATGGCGACGGTCTTGACATTGCGGTGCAGGTATTCCAGTACGTGCATTATTTCATGGTTTCAATCGTTAGGACAACATGCTGCCCGGAGGCCGTCCCGATCCCGCACACCGTACCGTCCAGCGGGTCGGGGTCGAGCAGAAACCCGCAGACGTCGCCGTCCCAGGGGTGCCCGTCGAGCGAGAGGATGCGGTCGCTGGGGGCGATGACGTCCGCGAGCGCCTCGTCCCACACCTGCCCGACGACGAGCTGCCCGGCGGAAAGGGCCAGCGTGAAATTACAGGCGGGCTGCGGCGGGGCTTTCGCCTCGCCCCCGCGGGGTATGAACAGGAAGCGCTTGCGGCGGAAATCGAGCACGACCTGCCCCCAGTCGAACAACTTGCAGCCGAGGATCCGGTTGTGGCCGAAGGTGCGCTTGACCGGCATGTCGGCAATGACCGTCCCCTGGATTTCGAACCGGGGGATCGTACCCCGGAAATGGCTGTTCACCCTGTTGCGGTTCGTCCAGCCGACAGCCGTCGCATATCCGTCGGCCCAGCGCAGGCTGTCGATGAACCACAGGGGCGGGGGCGCATCGCCGGAATCGGCATAGGAGAAATGGAAATAGCCCGCCGAGCCGGTGTCAAATTTGACATACATCCGGGCCTGCCTGTCGCCGTTGCGGCATGTCACCGGCAGAAACGGGCATCCGCCGCCCAGCTCCATGCGCGACATGCGACGGCCGCGGGGCAGCCCCAGCCTGCGGACATCGTCCGTGACGGTGATCGTCGAGTCGGCATTGGGCATGCGGACGGCGCACCAGCGCAGCAGGTCGCACCCCGCGATGCCGTCGACCCGCAGGCAGGCGAAGACCAGCGAAGTGTCGGGCATGACCAGCACCGGATGGTCGCGGAAAAGCGCGTCGCCCATCCGCAGGCTGTCGAGCCGAACCAGGTCGATGGGGACGACATGTCCCTCGAAATCGCGGACTTTCTCGGTTTTCACGGTCTCGGCACCCAGTTCGCAGCGCAGCGATTCGCTGATGCAGGTGCTCGTCGCCCCGGTGTCGAAGATAAACCGGCGGGGGCCCGCAGGCGTGCCGAGCACCACGACATATTTGCCGTGCTCGACCGTATAGGGCAGGTCGAACCGCACGGCAGGACGCCGTGCGCAGACCTCCTGCACCGCGACCAGACTGCACAGGACAAACAACAGGCGCTTCATCGGCACACCGGCCTTATGAAAGCAGTTCCCTGACCTTGGCCGAAATATCCTTGCCGTCGGCACGTCCGGCGAGCTTCTTCGTGACCACGCCCATCACCTTGCCCATCTCCTTCACCGACGTGGCGCCGACCTGGGCGATCACGGCCCTGACCTCGGCCTCCAGCTCTTCGGGCGTAAGCTGCCGGGGCAGGAACTCCTGGAAGACGGCGACCTGCGCCAACTCCTCGGCCGCGAGGTCGGGGCGGTTCTGCTCTGTGAAGATCGCGGCGGAATCGGCACCCTGCTTGGCCAGTTTGGAGATGATTTTCAGTACGTCGGCATCGGGCAGTTCGGCGATTTCCGGGCCCGCGGTCTTGGCCTCGATGATATACTTCTTGGCATTGCGCAATGCGCCCAGGCGCACGGTATCCTTGGCCTTCATGGCCTCCATAATACCTTTCGAAATCTGTTGTTCGAGTGACATAATTTATCTATTTTATAAAAAACAATCGTTTGTCCGTCCTCTTTCGGGGCGCCCCGCCGGGCGGCACACGGCGCTCGGGGCGCCACAGCCGGAGCGTAACCGCCGCAAAACCGGCACCGGAGGCCGACCGCACGGCCGGCTAATCGCCCCCTCCGCTCTTCCCGCCGAGCAGGAAACCCAGTATGTCGGCCATCAGCCGGTCGCGCTGCACATCGCGCTCGAGGGCTTCGAACGGGAAGCCCATGACGAACGTGCGGCTGTCCGCGCAGGCCACGCCCGCGCAGCGGTTGTTGTCCACATAGCGCATCACGGGGAAAGCCCCGCCACCCGCGGGTCTCAGGGCATCGACCCGTTCGACCCGGTATCGGTCGGGGCGGAAATCGTTGACATAGCGGTACTCGTCGCGCGAAAAACCCGCATGCGAAGTCACGACCCGCACCCGGTTGCGGTCGGCGGCCTGGTCGCCGTCGTAGGTGTAGTGCAACACCTCCTCGGCAAAAGCGCGGTCTTCGCCGGTGGCCTCCCCGCCCGTCCAAAGGTCGGTCGCCACGTAGCTGCCCGACACGAAAAGGGCTCCGTCACCGGCCATATAGCGTCTCAGGACATCCTGTAATTCAGGCGAAAACGTTTTGAACGCATACCCCGCCACACCGCGCCCGATAGTCACGGAGCGCTGTTTGCCCAGAATCAGGTCGACTGCGGAATACTTCTCCAATGACACGCCGCGATCCTCCACGGCCCGCACCGAGGCCGAGCAGAACGAATAGCCCGCCCGGGCTATGGAACGGCCGTGCACATAGGGATAGTCGAACGTATTGCCGCCGATTACCTCCGTCTCGTAGTCACAGTTGCAGGCGCCGAGGGCGATGCTGTCGACCTCGCACCTGGCCATCGCCAGGTCGAACACCTGCTGCCCGCCGATGAACGAAATGTCCTGTTTGTCGGGCACCCCGCCGTCGAGCTCGGTATAGAACCCGGCCAGCGAATCGCGGCGCATGCTCAGCGGAGCGCTGATGCGCTCGAATCCGTTTACGACCAACACGTTCCCTTTCCCGCCGGGGATACGGCAGGCGGCGACGACCTCGCTGGGAAAACTCTCCCCGCCTTCGTTCACGGCGGTCACCTTATAGCTGTAAATGCGCCCCGGTTTCTGCTCGGAGAGCAAATAGGGCTTGTCGGTATAGCGGCCGTTGTCGAAACCGCCGTCGTCGATGCGCGTATAGACCACATAACCCGTCGGGGCGGCAGTGACTTCGAGCGAGTCGATCACCGGCGACCAGGAGACAGCCACCTTTCCCTCCCCGGCGAAGTGCGTGGAAAGGGCCTCCACAGGGAGCGGCTGCACCACATAAGGTAATCCGTACTGCGAACTGATATACTGCAAGATACCCTTATAGATAGCGCGGCTCACGAGGAACTTGAAGCGCGGGTCACTGCCATAGCGCATGTCTGCGAAATTCTGGTGCGAGAGCAGTTCGAGCAGCATGGTCGGGGCACCCGGCACGCGCGCTTCGTAATAGGCGCGGTTCCAGAGCCCGCGGCGGTTCCATTCGGGTTCGCAGCTACGGCGGATGTCGGAGACGATCTGCGTCATGACGATGTCCGTCAGGTCGCGCGAACGGTAGCGGTCGGCACCGCCCTCGAAACGCCCCTTGTTCTCGCGGGTATAGAAGATGCCCAGCGTGCCGATGGTCTCGTCGTTGAGCCGCACGCCCGCATCGGAATGGAAGGCCAGCGCCATGTCGACCGGAATCCGCAGTCCCGTGCTGTCGGGCATCCGCTCCGAACCGCCCATCAGGGCATTGACCCAGTGGGCGCGCGACATGTAGTCGTCCTTATAATCGTCGGCGTTCTCCTTCGGGGTGTATACCTTCGGGTCGAACCCCGCCCACTGGAGCCAGTAGCGGGCGCCCTCGCAGAAACGGGGATAGCCGCTCGTCTCCTCGGCATATTCGACGCCGGGACGGCGCAGCGAATCGCTGACCGAGCGGGCGACATTGCCGTAGCCGCCGCCGACCTTCACGGCGTCGGCCGTGACGATACATCCTGCCTGCCGCGAGCGGTTGGTAAGCGTCACGACCGGCTGCTCACCCGGCCCGAAGAGGAAATGCCCGAGGTAAATCCATGTCCCGCCGCCCATCGTCTGGTTCACGGCGAACGTACTCTCGCCCCCGAGGTGATGCACCGTATACTGCGCGTCGTCGGTGCTTCCGGGCACCGTTTCATAGCTTACATAGACGGCGTATTCACCCCGCTCGGGGATGGAGGCACGCCACGCGGCGCGGCTCTCGGCACCCCCGGCGACCGTCCGCACACGGCGGGTCGTACCGTCACGGAACGGGTTTTCGCCGGTGCGGTATACCTGCCGCGTATGCGCGAACCCGACACCGCCCGGCTGCCATTTCTCGGGGCCGTCGGTCTCGGTATATTGTCCGGGGGCATCGTTATCCGCCAGCACCTCGTATTTCTGCACGTCGCGCTCACGGGGCAGCATCACGCAGGCACCCGCGTTTTCGAGCATCGGCACCAGGTAAGGAAGCACATAGCTCTGGGTATAGAGGTCTTCGCAGGTCATCCACAGCCGCGAACGCTGCCATTTCCAGCGGTTCGCAGGCTGGTCGAAATAGCGTCCGTGGCTCTGCCACAGCGCGATATGGCGCCCGGAGAGCCCCTGCGTGGGAGCTGCGGGCGAGGACTGGCGGACGACGAGCGGCCGCTGCGAACGGTTGACGAAGGGCACAACCTTCTTCTTGCGCAGCAGTTTCCTGAACTCGGCATCGGTGCGGTAGGCCATCGGGATCAGCCCCCGCACTTCGCGCTTGTCGGAATAAAGCTCGATGGAGGCTTTACGGTACTCTGGCGGCAGGACGGCACGCACCGAGTCGTACATGGCCCGCAGGTTCTGCTCGCGGAACGGGTAATAGGAAAGCCCCACCGAGGTGTAGATGCGCACCCGCTTGCGCGAGGCGTCCACGCCCTCGATCCGGACAAAGCCGCCCGAAACCTCACGGGCGACGATACGCGACAACGTACGGCCGATCTCGCGGCGGGTCACGGCATCGACCCCGGCGGCCGGGGCTTGCTGCCAGCCGAAGCAGAGCAGCAGAAAAAACAACAGGAATTTAGTTTTCATTCTTCTTGGCAAGCAACAACATGCCGGCCATGGTAAAGACGGCATTGTAAATCAAAAGTTCGAACCCGATCCGGTAGTCCCACGCCTCGCGCGCCCAGTATTGCACGAGGGCGCTCAGCACGGGGGCGGCGACGGCGACCACGGGCATCCAGCCGTCGCGGATTCTCAGGCGCGTGAACATCCCAAAGGCGAACATCCCCAGGATCGGCCCGTAGGTATAGCTGGCAACCTTGTAGACGAGGTTGATGACGCTGTCGTCTGCCAGGTATTCGAAGCCGAGGATCACCAGCGCCATGCCGACGGCCATGCCGACGTGCACGCCCCTGCGGATGCGGGTCAGGCGTTCGTCACCGTAGCGCCTGGTGCCTTGCAGGATGTCGACCGTGAACGAAGTCGTAAGGGCCGTAAGGGCCGAACCGGCAGCTGAATAAGTACTCGAAATAAGCCCTATAACAAACAGTATGCCAACAAATACCGGCAATCCACCCTCGACAGCCACCAGCGAGAATACCTGGTCGCCCTTTGCGGGCATCGCAAGGCCGGTGCGGCCGATGTAAATGTAGAGCAGCACACCCAGCACGAGGAACAGGAAGATGACGAATATCTGACTGACGGCCGTCAGGACGATGTTTTTCTGCGAATCGCGCGGCGTGGCGCAGCTCAGGTTCCGCTGCATCATGTCCTGGTCGAGCCCCGTCATGGAGATCAGCAGCACGACGCCCGCAAGGAACATCTTCCAGAAATAGCGGTCGGAGGAGGGGTCGTCGAAGAAAAACACCCGCGAATAGGGCGACGCGGCGACCTCGCGGGTCATTTCGCCGAACGACATGCCGAGCGCCTGCATGATGAAGACGATCGACAGCACGAGGCTGCCCACCAGGCAGAAAGTCTTGAGCGTATCCGTCCAGATGAGCGACTTGACACCCCCTTGCTGCGTATAGAGCCAGACGAAGAGCATCGTCACCAGCGCATTGAGCCAGAAGGGCAGCCCGTAGTGGCTGAAAACCAGCAGTTGCATGACGGCGCAGACCACGTAGACACGCAGCGCGGCACCCAGCATCTTCGACACGAAGAAAAACCATGCCCCGGTATGGTGCGAGAGGATGCCGAAGCGCCCGTCGAGGTATTCGTAGAGCGACACCACCCGGAGGCGGTAGAAGGTCGGAATGAGCAGGAACGCGACGACCAGCTGCCCCACGGTGAAACCGGCGACCATCTGCATGTAGGAGAAGGAATCGACGGCGACCGAGCCCGGCACCGAGATGAAAGTCACGCCCGAGATCGCAGCCCCGATCATGGCGAAAGCCGCCATATACCACGGCGTGCTCCGGTTGCCGGTGAAAAACCCGGCATTGTCGGCACGCCGTCCAGAAAGCCAGGCGACGACAAAAAGTACGGCTATATAGCCCAATACGGTGGCGATAACGGCGAGAGGTGTCATAAGCGGAGTCAGCGTTCGGATTTAAGTTACAAATATAGCAAAAAAGGCTGTACGGCCGCAATCGAAGGGCATTTTTCGACTAAAAAAACAACATCGGGGAACGGTTTGCGCCCGCCCGGGGGCCGTGCCGGGAAAAACGGCCGGGGTAAACGGGAGAACGAACGGCAAAGCGACCGGAAAGGCCGCCCGGCAGAGATGCCGCGCAGCGCCCGCACACCCGGGAAACCGACATGCAGCGCAGGAATAAGTATTTTTACTGAAGGTTTGCACGGGGCGGCCAGCTATCTTTGCACCAAACGAACAACACCATGAAACAGGAACGACATGCGACGACACTCGCGGAGGATTTGCAGGAGGCTTCGGCCAGCGCGGCCGAATACGGGGAGTTTTTCACCGGGTTGACGGGGATCACCGACAGGAAACCCGTCGACGACGCATTGGGCGAGCGAATACAGGGCTATGTGCTCGGCTGGCTCGAGGGGCACCCGCTGACGGCATTCGACGACTATTCCGCGACGGCCTACCGCCGCACCTACCTGGGCCGATCGCCGGAAACGGGATGGGAGGCGATCGTGATGAGCTGGCAGGAGGGCAACCGCACGAGCATCCATGCCCACCCGCAGTTCGCAGGCTACCACTTCGCCGACGGCAGGTTCCGGCTCGAAATCTTCGAGCCAGCAGGCGACGGCACGGCACGTCCGGTGCACAGCGCCGAGGTCGAAGCCCCGTGTGCATTCTTCGCAATCGGGAAGCCGGGATGTTTCGACAACCACATACACCGCATCACCTGCCTGAGCCCCACGGGGCACAGCCTGCACGTCTATTCGGACGACGCACTCCGCGGCGAGGTATACGGCGAAGCGGATGAATAAGCCCCGGACTCCCCTCCCGCTCTCCCGCTCCCCTGCTCCGGGGCGCCGCAACTGCCCCCCCCCGGGAATCACGGCAGCAGGGACAACGGGTAAAACCGGAACACCGTGACTGTCCTCCCCCGAAACCACAGATGCAGGGGCATGGGTAAAACCGGAGCAGCCACCCCCGAATAATCAGGTAAAAACAAGCCCCGGAGCCACACTTCCCGCCCGGGGAAAACAAACCCCGGAACAGGCGTTCCGGGGTTTTCCATGCAGCGGGGGTACTGCGCTGCTTCATGCCTTGCGGTAAGACAGCGCCCCCGAGGGGCACTTCTCCACCTGCGCAATGATCTTGTCGGTCGTGGAATTCTCCAGTTTCACCCACGGACGCTCCGAGGGAAGGTAAACTTCCGGCAGCATCTTGACACATACGCCCGCATGGATGCAGAGGTGCGGCTGCCATACCACGACGATCTCGCCGTTGGTATATTCGATACGTTTCTTTTCCTGTTCCATATAAATAATGTTCATGTGTGTCCGTCAGCAAGCAAAAATAGCAAAAAAACGGACACGATGAAGGCGGAGAGCGGCGGATATGTCAACAAAACCAGTTTTAAGGTATACATTTCTGGCGCACCTGCCGGACACGGCAGCGCCGCGCCGGGTATCGGGCGGCGCCGGCAGCCAAAGCACGAGATCCCAGAGAGCGGCCAATGCAGGGTTACCGGGCGGCGGCCAAAGCACGAGACCCCGGATGGCAGCCAAGAAGGGTTACCGGGCGGCAGCCAAAGCACGAGATCCCGGAGAGCGGCCTAAGCAGGATTGCCGGGCGACGGGCGGCGCCAGTGATCGTGAGACCCGACACGGCGGCGGCCGGGAGCCCGGACAGCAGGCATTGCCTGCGACAGAAAGCAGGAACCAGCCATTGCGGACGTCCCGAGCCCGGATACCGGATCCGGCTGCAGGGCCCGGATGCCGGCATTGCAGACGCCCGGATACCGGGAGTGCAATTTTTGCAAACTCCCCGCACCGATTGCCCGCCCCCGGAAACAGGCCGCAAGGGACAGGCGAAGATCACGCCAAAGGTGTTCAGGGTTGATTTTGGAAATATATTAAAAAAATTTACTTGGAATTTTGTTTTTTCGGACAAAATACATACATTTGTCCCAACGACAGCATACATGGCAATATTTCACCATATCCATCATCACCATCACCACTTTCCGAAGGGGTAAGACGGATATGCACATGTAAACGAAACCATAAAGTTTAACAAAAGTATATACGAAGCTCACCCCCTGCGGGTGGGCTTTTTCGATGCTTATGCCGCGGGCGGTGTGCCAAAAACGAGACAAAAATGCTGAGAATCGCAATCCAGGCCAAGGGCCGACTCAACGAACAGAGCATCGAACTGCTCTCCGAGGCGGGCATCCGCGTCGCCGAAAGCAAACGCAAACTCATCTCGCGCGCCGGGGGCTTCCCGCTGGAAGTGCTCTACCTGCGCGACGACGACATCCCGCAGGCCGTGGCGATGGGCGTCGCCGACCTGGGCATCGTGGGGCTGAACGAAGTGGCGGAGAAAGGATTCCGCGTAGAGCAGGCGATGGATCTCGGGTTCGGGAACTGCCGCATCTCGCTGGCCGTGGAACGCACGGTGGCATACGAAGGGCTGGATTATTTCCGCGGCAAGCGCGTCGCCACCTCCTACCCCAACATCCTCACGCGGTTCTTCGCCGAAAAGGGCATCGACGCCGAAATACACACCATCGAGGGTTCCGTGGAGATCGCCCCGGCGGTCGGGATGTCCGATGCGATCTTCGACATCGTATCGTCGGGCGGCACGCTCATCTCGAACGGGCTGGTCGAAGTCGAGAAGGTCTTTTATTCCGAGGCGGTGCTGATCGCCAACCCGGAAATGGACGAGGCGAAGCGCCGTGAAACGGCACAGCTCACCTTCCGCTTCAACTCCATCCTCGAAAGCCGGGGCATGAAATACGTGCTGATGAACCTCCCGGCGGAGAAACTCCAGGAAGCGATCGTCATCCTGCCCGGCATGCGCAGCCCCACGATCCTGCCGCTGGCGCAGGAGGGATGGTGTTCGATACACGCCGTGATCAGCGAATCCCAGCTCTGGGAACGCATCGAACGGCTCAAGGAGATCGGCGCGGAAGACATCCTGGTGCTGACGCTCGAAAACATGATCCGCTGACCCCGAAAAACACCCGGATATGGAAATGCTGAAAATCTACAACAACCCGCCGCGCCGTGAATGGCCGGCCCTCACGGCCCGCTGCACGCGGCAGGAGGGCGAAATCACGGAACGGGTCGCCGCCATCCTCTCACAGGTGCGCACGGGCGGCGACAAGGCGCTGCGCGACCTCGTGGCCCGCATCGAAGGTTACGTCCCCGAGAGGTTCGAGGTTTCCCGCAGGCAGCGCACCGAAGCGGCCAAAGCCGTGCCGCAACGGCTCAAGACGGCGCTTGCGATCGCCAAGTCCAATATCGAAGCCTTCCACAGGGCCCAGCTCCCGCCGCAGGTCGACATCGAAGTGATGCCCGGCGTGCGGTGCGTGCAGCGTGCCGTAGCCATCGGCCGCGTGGGGCTCTACATCCCGGGCGGCAACGCCCCGCTCTTCTCGACGGTGCTGATGCTCGCCCTGCCCGCCCGGATCGCCGGGTGCGGCGAAGTCGTGCTCTGCACCCCGGCCGGACGCGGCGGGAAGATCGCCCCCGAGGTGCTTTTCGCCGCCGACCTGTGCGGCGTCGACCGCATCTTCGCCGTCGGCGGGGCGCAGGCCGTGGCCGCCATGGCCTACGGCACGGAAAGCATCCCGCACGTCGAAAAAATCTTCGGCCCGGGAAACCGTTACGTCACCCGCGCCAAGCAGCTGGTAAGCGCCCAGGCCGTGGCCGTAGACCTGCCGGCAGGCCCTTCGGAAGTGATGGTGCTGGCCGACAACAGCGCCCGGGCGGAATTCGTCGCCGCCGACCTGCTGTCGCAGGCCGAGCACGGGGACGACAGCCAGGCCATCCTGGTCTGCCGTACGGAGCATTTCGCACGGCAGGTGACCCGGGCCGTCGAGGAGCAGATCCGGTACCTCAGCCGCGGCGAGGCGATCCGCAATTCGCTGGCCAACAGCCGGATCGTATTGTTCGACGAGGAGTACAAGCAGATTGCGTTCGCCAACGCCTATGCCCCGGAGCACCTGATCGTCTCGATGCGCGACGCATGGGGCATCGCCGCCAAGATCACGGCCGCGGGCAGCGTCTTCATCGGCAATTACTCGCCCGAAAGCGCCGGGGACTACGCCTCGGGCACTAATCACACGCTGCCCACGGGCGGCTGGGCCCGTGCCTGCAGCGGGGTGAACATCGACAGTTTCATGCGCAAGATCACATTCCAGGAGCTGACGCGCGACGGGCTCGACGCGCTGGCGCCCGCAATCACGGCCATGGCCGAGGCCGAAGGGCTCGACGCACACGCCAACGCCGTGCGCGTCCGGATGAAAGGAGGGATACTATGAAACCGCTGTCGCAGTTGGTGCGCCCCAACATCCAGGCGCTGCAACCCTACTCCACGGCCCGCGACGAATATGCGGGCGGCGGGATCGACGTATGGCTCGACGCCAACGAAAGCCCCTACGACAACGGCGTGAACCGTTACCCCGACCCGCACCAGCGGGCGCTGAAAGCCCTGATCGCGGAACTGAAAGGCGTGGACGCCGGACGGATCTTCATCGGCAACGGCAGCGACGAGGCCATCGACCTCGCATTCCGGATCTTCTGCCGGCCGGGGCTGGACAACGCCGTGTCGATCGCCCCGACCTACGGGATGTACCGCGTGGCGGCAGCGACGAACGACGTGCAGATGCGCGAAGTGCCGCTGGGAGCCGGCTACTCGCTCCCGGTCGGGGCGCTGCTGGCGGCAGCCGACGAGTACACGAAGCTGATGTGGCTCTGCTCGCCCAACAACCCCACGGGCAATGCGTTCCCGGCGCAGGAGATCGAAAGCCTGCTCCGCCGCTTCGACGGCATCGTCGTGCTGGACGAAGCCTACATCGACTTCGCCGACGGCGGCGGGTTCCTGCCGCGGCTCGGCGAGTTCCCGAACCTGATCGTCCTCCAGACGCTCTCCAAGGCGTGGGGCATGGCCGGGCTGAGGCTCGGACTGGCTTTCGCCTCGGAGGAGATCGCCGGCCTATTCGGCCGGGTGAAATACCCTTACAACATCAACACGCTCACGCAGCGGGCCGTCGCGGAATCGCTCCGCAGGGACATCTCGGCCGAGGTGGCGGCGATCCGCGCCGAACGCTCGCGCCTGGCGGCGGCACTCGCGGCATGCTCCTGCATCGGACAGGTCTACCCGTCGGAAGGCAACTTCCTGCTGGTAAAGACCGCGGCACCCGACCTGTTGTACCGGGAGCTGGTCGCAGCGGGGGTCATCGTCCGCAACCGTTCGCGGATCGCAGGTTGCGAAGGCTGCCTGCGCATCACGGTCGGGCGCCCGGAGGAGAACGACCGCATGTTGGAAACCGTCAAAAATTTCCGCCCATGAAAAAAGCGCTCTTCATAGACCGCGACGGCACCGTGATCGCGGAGCCGCCCGCGGATTACCAGGTCGACAGCCTCGAAAAGCTGGAATTCATACCCGGTGCGATCTCGGCGCTCCGGACGCTCCGGGGGCTGGATTTCGAACTGGTGATGGCGACAAACCAGGACGGGCTGGGCACGGAGGCCTTCCCGGAGGAGGATTTCCGGCCGCCGCACGAAAAAATGCTGCGCACGCTCGCAGGCGAAGGCGTCGCGTTCGACGACATGCTCATCGACCGCACGTTCGAAAGCGACGATGCCCCGACGCGCAAACCCCGTACGGGCATGTTCGGCCGCTACACGGACGGGTCGTACGACCTCGGGGCGAGCTACGTCGTCGGCGACCGGGCGACCGACATCCTGCTGGCGCGCAACCTCGGGGCGAAGGGCATCCTCCTGGCGCCTGCCGCCGAGGGGCGCAGGATGCTGCGGGAAGCAGGCGCGGAAGAGGCATGCGTGCTCATCACGGACTCGTGGGCCGAGATCGCGGAATACATCCGCCGCGGGGAACGGCGGGTCGTCGTGACGCGCGAAACGCGCGAAACGCGAATCACCGTACGGCTCGACCTCGACGGCCGGGGCTTCGGCACCTGCGGGACGGCGGAGAACGAAATGGCGGAGAACGGAACGACGGAAAACGGGACGGAAGGCAGACCGGAAAATACGGCTGGCAGTAAGAACGGCACATCTGACGATGCGGCGTACGGCACCTGTGGCGCTGTACGGAACGGCGGAAAGGAAACCGGAGCGGGCACCCTGCCGGAAACCACGGAAAACGGACTGTCGCGCAGCCCCGGGAACGGCACACCGGGAAATCGGGCGGACATCCCCGGCACACCGGGCACGGACATCCCGCCGTGTTCCCCGGCGGGATGCGGCGGCGCCCCGGGCGACGGGATTTCCACCGGGCTGCGGTTCCTGGATCACATGCTGGCCCAGATCGCCCACCACGGCGGGGTGTCGCTCACGGTGGAGGCGCACGGCGACCTGGACATCGACGAACACCACACGATGGAAGACGTGGCGATCGTGCTGGGCGAGGCCATCGACCGCGCCCTGGGGTCGAAGGCGGGCATCGGCCGCTACGGCTTCGCACTGCCGATGGACGACTGCCGGGCGCTGGTACTGCTCGACTTCGGGGGGCGCATCGACTTCGAATGGGACGCCGAATTCCGCCGCGAGCGGGTCGGGGACGTCCCGACGGAGATGTTCCGCCACTTTTTCCACTCGCTCTGCTGCGCGGCACGCTGCAACCTGCAGATTTCGGCGCGCGGCGGGAACGACCACCACAAGGCCGAGGCGATCTTCAAGGCTTTCGCCCGTGCGCTGCGCATGGCCGTGGCGCGCACCGGCTTCGGATACGACATACCCAGCAGCAAAGGCATACTATGATAGCGATCACGGATTACGATACGGGCAACCTGCGTTCGGTAGCCAATGCCCTGCGGCGCATCGGCGCCGAATTTACGGTCACGTCCGACGCCGCGGTGCTGCGGCAGGCGGACAGGGTGCTCCTCCCGGGCGTGGGCGAAGCCTCGTCGGCAATGGCCAAACTCCGCGAACGGGGACTGGATGCGCTCATCCCCACCCTGACGCAGCCCGTACTGGGCATCTGCATCGGCATGCAGCTGATGTGCCTAGACAGCGAGGAGGGAGACACCCGCTGCCTGGGCATCTTCCCGGCGCACGTCGTGCGGCTGAGAGGCGGGGAAAATCCGCTGAAGATTCCCCACGTAGGCTGGGACACCGTCGGCAGGCTCCGCAGCCCGCTTTTCGACGGCCTCGGCGAAGACACCTACCTCTACTATGTCCACTCCTTCGCGGCGCAGGCGTGCGACGCCACGATCGCCCAAACCGACTACGGAGGGATATTCAGCGCCGCCCTGGGGCGCGGCAATTTCTTCGGCACGCAGTTCCACCCCGAAAAGAGCGGGCGGGCGGGCGAGCGGATACTGCGCAATTTCCTAAAACTCTGACGACATGAAAATCGAAATCATACCCGCAACGGACATCATCGGCGGCGCCTGCGTGCGCCTGACGCAGGGCGACTACGGCCGCCGGACGACCTACTACCGCGACCCGCTGGAAGCGGCGCAACGCTTCGAAGAGGCGGGCATCCGCCGGCTGCACATGGTCGACCTCGACGGCGCCAAGGCGTCGGAGCCCCGCAACCTCGCCGTGCTGGAACGCGTGGCGACGAAAACCACGCTCGAAGTACAGTACGGCGGCGGAATCAAAAGCCGCGGGGCACTGCGCAGCGTATTCGACGCAGGCGCCAGCCGCGCCATCTGCGGCAGCATCGCCGTGCGCGAACCGGAATCGTTCGCCGAATGGCTCGCCGAATTCGGCGACGGGAAGCTGATCCTGGGCGCCGACATCCGCGACGGCGCGGTGGCCGTACAGGGATGGACAGAGCGATCCGAGATGACGGCGCAGGAGCTTATCGCCCGCTTCGCACCGCAGGGGCTCGCACAGGTCATCTGCACCGACATCGCCCGCGACGGGATGCTGTGCGGCACCTCGGCGGAATTCTACGCCGGGTTGCAGGGACAGTTCCCCGGGGTGGAAATCACCGTGAGCGGCGGCATCGCCTCGATGACCGACATCGAGGCGCTCGACGGCGCGGGGCTGCGCAGCGTAATCGTCGGCAAAGCCCTCTACGAAGGACGTATCACCCTCGAAGAACTGAAAAGATGCTTGCCAAACGCATAATCCCCTGCCTCGACATCCGCGAGGGACAGACCGTCAAGGGCATCAACTTCGTCGGGCTGCGCAACGTCGGCGACCCGGTGGAGCTGGGGGCGAAATACGCCGCCGAAGGGGCCGACGAACTGGTATACCTCGACATCAGCGCCACGGAAGAGGGGCGGCAGACCTTCACGGAGCTGGTCGCCCGAATCGCCGAACGCATCGACATCCCGTTCACCGTGGGCGGAGGCATCGCATCGGTCGCCGACGCCGGGCGGCTGCTCGACGCCGGGGCGGACAAGGTCACCGTCAACAGCGCCGCCGTACGCGACCCTGCGCTGATCGACGCCATCGCGTCGAAATACGGATCGCAGTTCGTCGTCGCGGCCATCGACGCGCGGATGACCGACGGCGTATGGCGCGTCACGACCCACGGCGGCAAACGCATGACCGACCGCGAGCTTTTCGCATGGGCGCACGAAGTCTGCCAGCGGGGTGCGGGCGAGCTGCTCTTCACCTCGATGGACCACGACGGCACGCGCGACGGCTACCCGTGCGAGACCTTCGCACGGCTGGCCGAGCTGCCCATCCCCATCATCGCCTCGGGCGGCGCAGGGTCGGTGCGGCACATTGCCGACGTGCTGACGCTCGGCCGTGCCGACGCGGCGCTCGCGGCAAGCATCTTCCACTACAACGAAATCCCGATCCCCGTGCTCAAACGGGAATTGAGCCGGCTGAATATCAACGTAAGACAATAGACACCATGGAAATCACAGCAAAACCCTTCGAGGCGCTCGACGCCGCGAAGCAGGCCGACGGACTGATCCCCGCCATCATACAGGACGCGCGCACCCTGCGGGTGCTGATGCTCGGCTACATGAACCGGGAGGCTTACGAAAAGAGCCTTGCCGAAGGCCGCGTCACCTTTTACAGCCGCACGCGCCGCCGCCTCTGGACAAAAGGCGAAACGAGCGGCAACTACCTCGACATCGTATCGGTCACCGCCGACTGCGACAACGACACGCTCCTCATACGCGCCATCCCCCACGGCCCGACCTGCCACACCGGGGCGGCGAGCTGTTTCGACGGGGCCGCCGCCGGGACGGAAGGTTTCATCCGCTACCTACAGGGCGTCATCCAAAGGCGCCATGCAGAGATGCCCGAGGGCTCCTACACGAGCAAACTCTTCGACCGCGGCGTGAACAAGATCGCACAGAAAGTGGGTGAAGAGGCCGTGGAAACCGTGATCGAAGCCGTGGCGGGCAACCGTGAGGCGATGGTCTACGAAGCCTCCGACCTGATATACCACCTGCTGGTGCTGCTCGAAGCCACCGGATGCTCGATCGCCGACCTCGAAGCGGAGCTGGCGCGTCGCCACAGCTGAAAAAGCGGCACACCGCCCGGGAGCAGAATGAGCATGAGCCCCACGGCGCAGCGCATGGAAAAGGCCGGCATGTCTTCCGACATGCCGGCCCGTTTATTCACCATGCCGCCGTCCAACGGACGGCAGCACGCCGTTACTTGAAGACCAATGCACACTGCATGCCCTTCTCGGCGCTGCCCGAAGCGGCCTTGGAGTTGAGTACGGTTTCATGTTTGTTGACACGCATGTTGGGCGAGCTGGAGCCTTCGAACGACATGGCGGAGACGCAGCCCAGCTCCTTCATGACCTTGGCCAGGTCGAGCATCGAAACGCCGACGCTGCCCTCGACCTGCTGGCCGCAGAATGCGAAGACCTTACCCTGGGCCGTGACACCGACCGCAGCACGTGCATACGCGGGATTGTTGGCATACCAACCGCTGTTACTACCGTCGTTGCAGATCGTCTGCGCTTCGGTCAGGACATTCCCGTTCCACAAAACCATCGGGATTCCGGAAACGGCCGTCTTTGCATCCCACACGGTACCGTCGCTCTGAATCCGAGCCGTGAAACTGCTGCCGTCCCTGAACGGGAATGCATAGAGTTTACCATCGAACTTCTGCGACCAGGCCATCTTGTAAGCACCGTTGTTATCCTGTCCGATCGTAGCGAACGAATTGATGGCATGAGGATCCTGAACGAACTGTCCGTCACGGATGATGGTCTGAACTGCGGTACCGGCAGAAGATACACCGACCAGGTATACGTTCCAGCTGCCGTCCAAACTTTCGAGCTCCTGAATCGTCTTAAGATCGGAGCCGTTGCCGACAACGCCCATCGTCGACTGCGGGCCCATGATGGCGATGTAAGCGATATTATTGTCGACGCCGTTCAGCTTCGTGGTCTTATAGACCTTGATATATTTGGGCAGCGTGCCGAAACTTCCCGTCTCGTCCGTCCAGCCCTGGCTCAACAGAGGGTCGGTATAGCCGGTCTGTTTGACGACATAGGTGTAGTCCGTCCCGCCATAGGTGACCACCAGCGTCCCGTCGGCGAATTCGAGGTCGAACGTCCGGTCGGCGGGGGACTTCAGGGAAGCGCCCGGCACCAGCTCGATGTCGAATACCATGGCATTGACATTCATGCCCGTCTTATAAGCGATCGTGATGGTGTTGCCGGCGATGACAGCCTCTTCGTCCCCGACCTTCGCCGAAAGGATCGGGTTGGGGATATCCTTGGGCTTGGCCGACATCAGGTAGGTTTCTTCGTGGAGGTAGCCCACGTTCACGACGACGCTGTAAGGAGACGTGAGGTTGACCTCGGCGGTCGCCGTGCCCGGCGTTTTGAGGATCGCACCCCAGGTCATGTCGAACGTAACCTTCACTTTGGAAAGGTCGGTCATGTTCTGGAACTCCCCGAAGGTAATGGTCTTGTCGGCATCCGAAATAACAGCGGAAATCGTCGAGTCGCCGTCGGCAGCCGTCACGGAAACGAAAGGCTGGGAAACTTCCGAGGGCCATTTTTTATCGTCGTCCGAACACGATGCAATAAGAAACGCACCCATGCAGCACAACAGCGCAGTCAACAGGGGGGGGGTAAAAAGTTTTTTCATAATCAGGTATTTTAGATTGAATAATTATGGGTTAGTTCTCCTTCGGGTACTTTAAGAAATTTATTCGGGGAAAATCTCGATACAAGTAATTAATTTTACAATAGGAATATCAGACCACAAGCATCACACTTATATAATATAACAATCCATTTTAAAAATATAAATGCAACATTATTTCCACACGAATGTAGTAATAATATTTATTATGACAATGTTTTTTTAGCAAAAAAGTTAATAAATAAACCCTTCAAAGTAATATTTTTTGGATAACAAAATACAACTAACTGATTTTATGCGACATAAGAATACATAAAACAATCCGTCAGGACAAGGCAAGGCGGACGGGCTCGGCGACCGCGGAGAAATAAAACCGGGCGGATCGGCGGTCGGAAGGGGCGGGAGTGTCGGGAAGGGAAAGGCTGACAGACCGGAAGGGCAGTCGGAGGGCTGTCGGGCTGGAGGCAGGAGGGTTCCGTGGAGGAGGGAGCCGTGGAGGAGGGAGCCGGAGCGGATGAGGGCTATACGATCATCTGGTTAAGTTTACGGTATTCACGCGGAGTTTGATGGTAAACGGCCCGGAATGTCTTGTAAAAATGGCCCAGGTTGCGGAATCCGCAGTTGCTGCAAATTTGTTTGATCGGCATGTTGGTGATGGCCAGCTGCGTGATGGCATAGCGCATACGGAATTCATTGACCAGTTCGGTGAGCGTCTTGTAGAAATGGATGCGCACGATTCGGTTCACATGGTCGATATTCCGATCGCACAAATCGACAAAGCCCGCCACGCCCCGGGCAAAATGCTCGGGGCTGTTGTATTTCTGAATGGCATTGAAGAGCCACAAGGGGATCTCGGAATTATCCTCGACCTCCTGATTGGCCGTAATAGTCCGGAAAATAAAGAGCAGCAAACTATCCAGCTGCAGCCGGGAGCGCCGGTATTTCATCGCCTCTTCGGCTCGCGAAGAGAGTCTTTTGACGATATCCTGCGAGAGTTTGATATGGAAAGGCAGCAGCGTGGAGCACCAGAAATAGAGGTTGCTGTCCCCGAAATAGCGGCTGCGCAGAAAATCAATCGTTTCGGTCGGGAATGCGATGTTGACCAGGGTGATCCCGCGTCCCGTCGCCGAAAAAGTATGGCAGTCCCGCGGGCGGATCATCACCATGTCGCCGGCCGAAAGCCTGACCTGCCTCCCGTTGACATGATGGTACCCGGTGCCTTTTTCGATCCACAGGATCTCGGCATAATCATGCGTATGCAGCGATAAATCCTGGCTCGACGTAATATTTACCCGGGCAATATGAAAAACTTCATTGGCGCTCAGGAAATAGGATAATTTAAATTGGGAATCCCGCTTCATCGGATGGCATTTTGGGCAAAAATAGCATTTCGAAACGATATTAGCAACCCTGCCCGCCCATTCCCGCACGCCGAAAAACCCCGGTTCACCGCAATTCGGGCGAACCCTACTATATATTAAGGTAATATAGACCCCCGCGCTAATCCGGCAGCGAAAAAAAATATTCCTCCGCCTTCGGGGTCGCCACGCAGGAAGGCTGGGAATAAACACACTGGCAAGCAGGAACCCTCCGGACGAGAAACAGCGAAATATCGGAATAACGTAAAAAAGCTTCGAAATGCAGGAAACTTTGTCGGTGCTACATGTATTTTCATCCGATATATTTGCAATAGTAAAATAAGCCCCGGAAATGAAAGGAATCATCACGACCATACAACGCATGTCGATCCACGACGGCCCCGGCATCCGCTCGACGCTCTTTCTCAAGGGCTGCGACCTGAGGTGCGCATGGTGCCACAATCCGGAAACATGGAGCAAACACCGTCAGTTGCAGTATATCGCAAGTAAATGCATCCGCTGCGGAACCTGTATTGCGGCCTGCGACCAAAAAGCCCTCCGGGCCGGGGAACGGCTTGTCATCGACCGTGCCGGCTGCAACCGCTGCGGCAAATGCACCGAGGTGTGCCCGACGGGCGCCATGTCCTGGATAGGACGCGAAGTGAGCGCAGACGAGGCAGTCCGCGAATTATCGGCGGACAAAATCTTCTTCCGGACTTCGGGCGGAGGCGTCACGCTGTCGGGCGGGGAGCCATTGCTGCAAGCCGGTTTTGCACGCGAAGTACTCGGCGGCTGCCTCGCGCAGGGAATCCATACGGCCGTCGAGTCGAACCTTACGGAAAACTGGGATGTCGTCGAAACGTTTCTCCCGCTGGTGAAACTCTGGATGTGCGACCTGAAACTGGCCGACCCGGAACTCCACCGCCGCTGTACGGGACAGGGCAATGGACGGATAATCTCCAATCTGAGGCAACTCGCCGACAAGGGGGTGCCGATAATCGTACGCACCCCGGTCGTCCCCGGCGTTAACGACACGGCGGAAGCCATCGACGCATTGTGCCGCATCATATCCGGTTTGGGCGGGAACGTCGCTTACGAACTGCTGGGCTTCCACCCCCTCGGATTCGGCAAGTTCGATGACCTCGGAATGACGAACCCCATGGCGGGCACCGGGGCCCTCGACGGCAGCATACTGGAGGAATTAAAAAAAATACCCCGGCGTTACGGAATAAAAAGCAAACTGTAAAATACCGATTATATGAAAGATTACAACGAAAGGATCGCCCGGCTGCGGCTGCGCAAGCTGGCGCAAACGCAGGAAAAAATACGTGTCGAAGGCGCCCTCGACGAGGATGATTACGGGCGTATCGTACCGCCCCCGAGGGTGTGGCATATCCTGCCGAACAACCCCGACGGATCGTTTTACGGGTACGACGCATGGGCGGACAACTTTTGCGACCTGATGTCCGTACACCCCGTATATATCGACCCCGACGATGCATTCGCAGGGCGGTGGATGTATTTCATGTCCAAGATGCGACCCAACAAATGGAATCCGGATTATCCGTACGACCATCTGAAAAAGAACATTTCCCGATACGACATCATCTGCGGCATCGGCGACGACGCACACTTCGCCCCCGATTATGAAATGGGAGTACGGCTTGGATGGGGCGGGCTGGTCGAACGCATCGAACATTGGAAAAAGGTCAACACGACCCCGGAGCAACAACATTTCTATGCACTGCACCTGCGGGTGATCCGGGCCGTGCAGGGCTGGATCCAACGCCATGTGGACGAGGCGCGTCGTCTGGCCACAACATGCGGCGACCCCGAAAAAAAGGCGCTGTTGACCGAACTCGCAGACATGAACGAACGAATCATCTCCGACGCCCCGGCGACCCTGCGCGAAGCCTGCCAATGGATCATCTGGTTCCATCTGGCGTCCCGCACCTACAACCGCGACGGCGCCGGGGGACAGATCGACTCGCTGCTGCGCCCTTTCTACGAACAGGACAAGGCAAACGGGATCCTCGACGATGAAACGGCCGTATATTACCTGGCCTGCCTGCTCATCAACGACCCGATATACTGGCAGCTGGGAGGGCCCGATGCATCGGGCCGCGACCAGACCTCGCACATCTCGTTCCTCGTCCTCGAAGCGGCGGACAAGATCAATACCTCGCTCAACCTCACCGTACGCGTCCACGACGGGCTCGATCCGCAGCTGTTCCGAAAATCGGTGGAATACCTGGTGAAAAACAAAAACGGATGGCCGCGATTTTCCGGGGACAAGGCCCTCGTGGAAAACTTCATGCGGAACGGATACAGCGCAGAACTGGCACGCAGGCGCATCGCCGTGGGCTGCAACTGGATGTCGCTTCCCGGATTGGAATATACGATGAACGACCTTGTGAAGGTCAATATGGCGCGGGTATTCGAAATTGCCTATTACGACACGGTGAAGGATCCCGCCCCGACGACGGAGCGCCTTTGGGAGAAGTTCGCACGCCACCTCGCCCTAGCCGTGCATACGGCCGCCGAAGGAATCCGGCATCATCTGAAATACCAGAAATACAACGAACCCGAACTGCTCCTCAACCTGCTGAGCCACGGCCCGATGGAAAAAGGGGTGGATGTATCGGACGGCGGAGCGGAATACTACAACCTTTCGATCGACGGCGCCGGGCTGGCAATCGTTGCCGATTCCTTTTCGGCGCTCGAACAGCATGTCGAACGGCAGAAACACCTGACATGGGAACAGGTTACCGGAGCCCTGCTCGACGATTTTGCCGGTACGGAAGGTGAAAAGATCCGGCTGCAGCTCCGCAACAGCGGACGCTACGGAGCGGAAGGATCGGCCGGGGAATGCTGGGCGCTGCGAATCAAAGACGAGTTCACGGCCCTGGTACGCCGCGAGTCCGAACCGGAACTCCGCCGCTGCTTCATCCCCGGATTCTTCTCCTGGGCCAATACGATAGGGTTCGGCCAAAGCGTCGGGGCGACACCCGACGGCCGGCGGGCCGGGACGCCTATTTCGCACGGGGCGAATCCCACGCCGGGGTTCGTTGCCGACGGGGCTTCGCTTTCGCTGGCAACCGTCATCGCACGCATCCAGCCCCGCTACGGCAACACGGCGCCGATGCAATGGGAACTCGACCCCTCGTTCGCGCACGAGGAAAATGCGGAACTGATCGGCTCGATTATCAAAGCCCACTTCGAAATGGGAGGCACGCTCATCAACGTCAACATCATGGATAAGCAAAAGGTGCTCGACGCGCACAAGGATCCGTCGAAATATCCCGACCTGGTCGTCCGCGTCACAGGGTTCACCGCCTATTTCTCGATGCTCTCGCCCCAATTCCGCCAATTGGTCGTAGACCGTATTCTCGTAAGCTGACACGACTCATACCCGAACAAACCTGCTAAAATGAACCTGAACATGAAAATTATCGATTGTTATGCCCCGCGTGAAGCGGGCTACCACCCTTTCCTCATCGGGCCGGTGTGGCAAACGGCCGTTCTCAATTATGCCCCGGCGGAGTCGCTCGAACAGATCGACAAGCTGGACGTACACCACCAGACCGACGAGTTGTTCGTATTGCTCGAAGGGAATGCGGTACTCATCGCCGCGGCGTTGGACGACAGCGGCATCGCAGGGTACGACCTGCAGGACATGCAGCCCGGCATAGCCTACAACATCCGCCGCAACGTATGGCACAAAATAGCCATGAGCGAAGGCAGCCGCGTGCTGATCGTCGAGAATGCCGACACTCACCGGGGCGACTTCGAATTCCGCGGGCTTTCCGCACAGGAGCGGGAAGAACTGTGCCGCCGGGTGAGGGATTGCAGAAACGCCTCAAAACATTGATATTATGGAAACGAACGTCTTATCCGGATTGTTACTGATCCTGCTGGCCGGCAGTTGCTCGGGCGTTTTCTCCGTCCCGTTCAAATTCAACCGGGGCTGGGCCTGGGAGAACAACTGGTTCATATGGAGTTTTGCCGCGCTGCTGGTCATGCCGTGGCTCATGGCATGGCTGACCGTACCCCGGTTGGGAACACTCTACGGCGCAGACCCGCACAGCACATCGTTGGTGGCGCTCTTCGGCCTCACCTGGGGTGTCGGAGCGATCCTGTTCGGCAAGGGGATAGATTATCTGGGCATCTCGCTCAGCCTGCCGATCATGCAGGGGCTCATCAACTCCATCGGCACGCTCATGCCGATCGTACTGCGCGATCCGTCGGAACTGGCTACTCCCGCCGGGCTGAGAATACTTGCGGGAGTGGCGGTTATCCTGGCCGGCATCATACTCTTCGCGCTGGCAGGAAGCCGGAAGGAGCAGTCGGAAGGCTCCCGCCAGACGGGTGCGCAGTCCCGCTCCCGGTTTCGCAAAGGATTGGTCATCTGCCTGCTGGCCGGTATATTCGGCCCGATGATAAATTTCGCATTCGTTTACGGGGCCCCGCTGCAACAGCAGGCCGTAGCCCTGGGGGCCGACCCGGTTTATGCGGGCAATGCTGTCTGGAGCGTCGCCCTGACCGCCGGATTCCTGATCAACGCCGCCGAATGCATCCGGCTGTTCCGTCGCAACCGCACGTGGAAGCACTATGCATCGCGTCGCGTACCTGGCATCACGCTGGCCGCCGTCGCCGGAATAGTATGGTACATGAGCATCATGCTCTACGGGATGGGCGGCAACCGGATGGGTGAAGCCGGTGCCTCCGTGGGCTGGGCGGTCATGCAGTCCGTGGCGATCATTGCGGGGAATGCCGCAGGAATCTGCTCGGGCGAATGGCGCGCAACGACGCGGCACGCCCAATGGCCGATGGCAGCCGGACTCTGTTGTTTAGTCCTCGGGGTCGTGATATTATCGCGGGGATTATAGTCTCGAACCTAAAACCTTAAAAATATGGATCTGATGAAAATTTTTGGCAAAACGAAACTCGCCGGTTCCCTTCGGAACCTGGCCTTGGCCTTAAGCTGCGCCGCAGGAGTGTTATTCGCCTGCCCGGCAGCTGCGGAAGAGCCCGCAGACCGGGTTCAGGGCGTGGTGACCCTCGAATCGGGCGAACCCCTGGCGGGTGTCACCGTCATGGTCGAAGGCAGCCATATGGGCGTGACTACCGATGCCGACGGGCGCTTCGAACTCAAAGGCGTAAAAAACGGAACCGTATTGGCCTTCTCATTCATCGGCATGGAGCCGGCAAAGGCCACCGTCACGGGCCCGACGCTGCACATCAGCATGAAAGAGAGCGCAATTGCAGTCGAAGAGGTCGTAGCCATCGGTTACAGCACCGTCCGCAAGGAAGAACTTACGAGTTCCGTCACCCGGGTCGACGCTTCCGATTTCAACGGTGGCGTTACGACCAGCCCCATCAACCTGATCAGCGGCAAAGTCCCCGGCCTGACGATCCGCAATACGGCGGGTACGGATCCCAATGCGGCTCCCGAAATACAGCTCCGCGGCGTAGGGTCGATCCGCGCCGGAAGCACGCCCCTTATCATCATCGACGGGGTTTACAGCACGATGAACGACCTGCAGGCGATCAACGCACAGGATATCGCCTCGTTCAACGTACTGAAAGACGCATCGTCCGCGGCGATCTACGGCACGCGGGGCAGCAACGGCGTCATCATCGTCGAAACGAAAAATGCGGAACAGGGACGCGCACATATCGACTACACGAGTTATTACTACACGGAACGCGCCGCCCGCAAACTCGATATGATGTCGGCAAACCAGTATCTCGACTACCTGACGCGCCACGGGCAATCGGCGGCGAACAACGATTACGGGTTCTCGACCGACTGGACGGACGAGCTGTTACGCAACAACTTCAGCTATTACCAGGGCGTCTCCTTTTCGACGAGCGGCAAAAATTCCTCGCTGCGCGCCTCGGTCGGTTATCGCAATTCCGAAGGAATGGTGCTCCGCACAGGGAACGAACAGCTGATGGGACGCATCAACTTCAGGCAGGATTTCTTCAACCGGGTGCTGAGCATCGAGGGAACGGCGAGCGGCACGGACACCAAAATGCAATATACCGATTACAGCGCATTCATGCAGGCAATGGTATACCACCCCACGGCTCCCGTCTACGGCGCTGACGGCAAATTTTTCGAATACGAGGGCGTGGGGCCCTACAACCCCGTGGCCATGCTCTCGCAGGTGGATAACCGCGGCGAACGGTTCAACTATGCGGGCAACATCACCGCCACGCTCCGTCCGGTAACGGGGCTGAAGGTCGTGGCATCGCTCTCGTCGAACAACGAGAACTACGAAGCGAGCAAATACGTGAGCCGGGAATCGAGATACAGCATCCTGGGCAATTACGACGGCTCGGCCGAGATGAGCAATTACTTTTACAAGACCAATACGCTCGAAGCCTATGCCGATTACAACTGGACGGACAACGTCCACAATTTCGGCGTGATGGCCGGTTACTCGTACAGCCAGACCAAGCGTACCTGGTCGAACGCATCGAATGCCGGGTTCCTGACCGACGCACTCGGGCCGAACAACATAGGGAACGGCACATGGCTCGAAGAGGGGCTCGCATCCATGGGACGGGGCGAAGACGAATCCAAGCTCATTGCATTTTTCGGCCGGGTGAACTATTCCTACAAAGGGCGCTACCTTTTCAACGCCAGCATCCGCCGCGAGGGTTCGACCCGCTTCGGCGAAAACAACAAATGGGGCTGGTTCCCCGCCCTGTCGGGCGCCTGGCGCATATCGGAAGAACCTTTCATGGCCGGGGCGAAAGCCGTCAGCAACCTCAAGCTGCGCGCCGGGTTCGGCATCACGGGCAACCAGGACATCCCGCTCTACGCCTCTATTTCCAAATACAACGACCTGGGATACGCCTACATAAACGGAAGCTGGCAGAAGGTCTACGGCCCGACGACCAATCCCAACCCGGATCTGCGCTGGGAGAAGAACACCGAGTACAATGTCGGCGTCGATGCCGGGTTGTGGGACAACCGCCTGACCGCATCGGTCGATTACTATTACCGCAAGACCACCGACCTGCTTGACTGGTACGACGCGCAGGTTCCGTCCAGCATCTACAATACGATATTCACGAACGTCGGGACGCTGACCAACCAGGGTGTAGAGGTCGCCCTGGGTTGGGATGCCGTGCGCAGGGAAAACCTGACATGGCATATCGACGGGAACTTCTCGTACAACGCCAACGAACTGGTTTCGCTTTCGAACGACACCTACAAAGCCAACCACATTCCCTACAACACGCTCAGTTCGCCGGCCAACGGGCAAACGACCTACATTTTCGAGGCGGGACATCCGATCGGCACCTTTTACGGACTGAAATACCGGGGCTTCAACACGGCCGGCAAATGGGTTTTCGAAGACTACGACCACAACGGCTCCTATACCGAAGACGACTTCACCTATCTGGGCAGCGGCCTTCCCAAGTGGAATTTCAGCCTTTCGAGCTCGCTGACCTGGAAAAACCTCGATTTCTCGTTCCTGTTCCGCGGTGCAGCCGATTTCATGGTGCTAAACACGAAACGCATCTATTATGAAAACTCGGTGTCGCTGCCGTTCAACCTGCTCGCATCGGCCATAGATTCGCCGCTGAACGACTCCGCCGTATTCTCGGACTATTACCTGGAAAAAGGCAACTACCTCAAACTGGACAACCTGACGCTGGGCTATACGTTCCGCTTCCCGAAACTCTCATGGCTGGATCACATCCGCATCTATGCCACGGCCACCAACCTCTGGACGATCACCGGCTATACGGGAGTCGATCCCGAAGTGGGTTCGGGGCTTACGCCGGGATTCGACGACTCGGGCTATTATCCACGCGCTACGACCTATCTTTTCGGTTTAAACATCAAATTCTGAGACAACAATGAAAAAACTGATATGTATCCTGTCGCTGTCAGGTGTCATGGGATGTACGGACTTGACGGAAAACATGTACAATGACCTGAACAAAACTAATTTTTACACATCCGCCGCCGAATACGATGCCGCATTCATGAACCAATACGCTTTCCTGCGCAGCATGTCCTGTTGGAACGTCTACTACCTCCAGGAACTGACCACCGACGAAGCCTGCCTTCCGCAGAAAGGCCGCGACGGATACGACGGAGGCATCTACCAGCGCCTGCACTGGCATACGTGGACGACACGCGAAGAGATCATCGAAGGGGCATGGCTCGAACTCTACAAAGCCGTCGGATTCTCCAACCAGATTCTCGCGGACATGAAGGCGGCCGACAATAAGATTCTGCCCGCGCCGACACAACGGTTGTTCATCGCCGAAACCCGTGCGCTGCGGGCGTATTTCTACTGGATGCTGTGCGACCTCTTCGGCAACGTCCCCATCGTGGAAAGCGTTTCGGAAGAGAATCCCGCCACGCGCAGCCGCAAGGAGGTTTTCAGCTTCGTCGAACAGGAAATCAATGCCGTAAAGGAGTTGCTGCTCAGCCACTCCGATGCCAACAGCTACGGAAGGTTCACCCGCGAAGCCGCCCTCGCCCTGCTGTCGCGCCTTTACCTCAATGCCGAGGTCTATACGGGCGAGTCGCGTCTGGACGACTGCATTACGGTTTCCCGAGAGTTGCTTCAGTGCAACTTTTCGCTCGACAACACCTGGGACGCGCCCTTCGCCTGGGAAAACGAGAACAGCAAGGAAAATATCTTCGTCATTCCCAACGACGAGGTAATGGCCAACGAAATGAGCGCGCTGTTCTATCGCAATATCCACTGGTCGCAGGGCTCGCAATGGGAGTGGAAGAACCCCAATGGCGGGTGGAACGCAATCTGTACCGAACGCAGCTTCATCGAAAAATACGACATCGTCAACGACCGCCGCTGCAAATACGACCCCCGGAACGGCTATTACGGCCAGTTCATGTGGGGCCCGCAGTTCGACCAGGGCGGGAACCCGATCCTCGGCACGAACGAGTTTGCGGGGCAGCAGCTCGACCTGACGTTGGATCTTCCCGACATGGTGAACAACAAGGAGAACGCCGGAGCGCGCAACATCAAGTATAAAGTAAAAATCGGGGCAAAGGGGCTGGCGAACGACTTTGTGATATTCCGGCTCGCGGAAACCTATTTCAACCTTGCCGAAGCGACCCTCCGGCAGTCGGGAACTCCCGACACGGAAGCCCTTGCGGGCATCAACGCGCTGCGCTCCCGAGCCGGAGTCCCGGCCTATACGGCGCAAACGCTGACACTCGACGAACTGTACGACGAAAAGGGACGCGAGATGTGCTACGAAACGGCACGCAGAACCGACATGATCCGTTTCGGGCGCTTCACCCTGCCCATGTGGGACAAAAACTATACGGACAACCCGAGGGTGACGATTTTCCCGATCCCGTATACTGCCGTCTCGATGAACCCCAACCTCAAGCAGCACCCCGAATATGAAAACATGTAAAACCAGAAACAACCGACCGTTATGAATATCCGACATTATCTTTGCGCATTGCTCTGCCTGCTGTCCGCAGCAGGGTGTTCCGACGAGAAAACCCCGTCGCTCGACTATACCGCAATAGACGAACTCATTGCCGAATGCACCCAGCTCCACGATTCGGCCGAAGAGGGCGAGGGACTCGGCGAATATGTAAAAGGCTCGAAAGATATTTTCCAAAAAAGCATCGACGAAGCCTCCTACGTCCGCAACAATACCGACCGGCAGTCCGCACTGGACAATTATTGCGAAAAGCTGGCTACGGCACGCGACGTATTCGCCGGCAGCAAGGTGTCGCCCGCATGTCCGCTTTTCGACGGCACGGGATACATAGATTGCGGTGCGGCGGCACAGTTTCTCTCGGCCAATATGACCGTCGAGGCATGGGTTTACATCAATGAAAAAACCGGGGGCAGCATCATCGGAGCCGAAGGTTCCGATGCCAACGGCGGATTGGGCGGCCTGCTGATCCGCCTGGCCGAAGGAGTGGATTACGCGATCGACTTCTGCATGGTGAACAATACCTGGTCGAGCTGCCTGTCCGGGGCCGGCTCCGCACCGCACAAACAATGGATACACATCGCAGCGACTTTCGACTCGGAGAACATATGCCTCTACCTGAACGGGGAATTCGCTTCGGCGATCAAAATCGCTCCATACGTCCCCGACTCCGACGGCAAATTCATCATCGGCGACCTGGCGCTTTTCAGCGGCCGGCAATTCCGTGGCAAAATCTACGACGTACGTGTCTGGAACACGACCCGCACCCCGGAACAGATTGCCTCGGCCTACGACCGGCTGCTTACGGGCGACGAGGAGGGGCTGGTCGCAAACTGGCAGCTCGCAGTCAAAAGCGGCGACAATATCGTCGACGTTACGGGCCGCTACCCCGCTACGCTCGTAAACATCAAATGGTCAGACCTCGACAACCTTTAACCAACAGACAACCGACATGAAAAAAGCACTTAATTCCCTGGTTCACATATTGCCGATGCTGGTATTCGCATTTTCGGCAACGGGTTGCAATGCCGTAATGCCCGACCGAATCATCGGCAGCAATCCCGAACAAGAATACGGCGACAACAACTACATGCAATGGGCTCGTGAAACCCTGGCCGCCATCGACCGGGATCTGCGCATCGACGGGACGGATTCCTACTACGAAAACCAGGATCGCACACAGGTGTCCTTTATCTGGGGGAACATTTTCCTGCAATACACCTACGCCGAAGGCGCCGGATTGCGTGCCGACGAATGGAAAGGCGCGCTCATGTCCTGCTACCAGAACCTGGAACGCCACTGGTCGCCCGACTACAAAGGCATTGCAGGCTACTGCACGCTGCCCGTAACGGCGGGCACCCCCGACCGTTACTACGACGAGAACGGCTGGATGGCCATCGGGCTGGCAAGGGCATACGAGCAGACCGGAGACCGGACATACCTCGAAAAAGCCCGGCAGGCACTGAATTTCACCATGTCGGGCGAAGATGACGTGCTCGGCGGAGGCATCTATTTCCAGGAAACCTTCGCCCAATACGAACCCCAGAAAAATACGATTTGTTCGGCCGTGGCTATCCTGGCATCCATGAAACTTTATGAACTGACCAATGAACAAGGGTTCCTCGAAGACGCCCGGCGCATCGAAGAATGGACGCGGGAAAACCTGCTCGACGGCTCGGACGATTTATTCTGGGACGCCAAGATGGTCGATGACGGGGCGGTCAACACCCAGAAATGGTCGTACAACGCGGGATTCATGATCCGCGGGTGGCTGTATCTATACAAAGCCACAGGGGAAGAGAGTTACCTGCGACAGGCCAAAGCGACTTTGGCATCGGCCGAAGCACGCTGGTTCAACCCGGTCAACGGATCCCTCAACGACCCCGGTTATTTCGCATTCGCGCTGGTCGATGCGTGGTTCGACCTTTACGACCTGGAAAAGGATCCATCCGTGTTGTCCAAAGCATTGCAGGCAATCGGATTTATCCACGAATCGCTGCGCGACGCAAACGGCCGTTACCCCGAATACTGGAATGCGCCGCTCACACAACCCCTCGCTGAATACGACCTGCGTATGCAGAGCTGCGTGGCTTATCTCTATATGCGTGCGGCCGGATATATCCGTAAATAACGACTGCGATGAAAAGAGTCTTCATTCCTTTCGCATCCCTGCTGGCCGTATGCTGCACAAGCACGCCGGAATCACATGTCAATCCGCTGATAGGCACCGAAGTCTGGCAGGGCGGAATAGCCATCGCCGGACACGAAGAGGCTTCGGGATACACGTTCCCCGGCGTAACGGAACCTTTCGGCATGACCGAATGGACGGCCCACACCCTGCCCGACAAAAAACCGGGGACACTCCACCACCGCGTCCCCTATTGGTATGCACACGAATACATCTCGGGATTCCTGGGGACGCATTATCCCAGCGGAGCCGTAATGTTCGACTACGGGGCCCTGGAGCTCATGCCCCTGACCGGCACGCTGAAGGTCCGTCCCGAGGAACGCAGTTCGTCGTTCCGGCACGAGGCCGAACGGGCCCGGCCGTCGCTCTACGAGGTACATCTCGACGACTATGACATACAGGTTCGGATGGCGGCGACGAAAGCGTCGGCGGTCTTCGATTTCGTTTACCCGGCCTGCGACAGCGCCTACGTCGTAGTGGATGCCATGCCCTCGCTCTTTACGGCCGGTGCCCCGGCCGAAATCAGCATTTCACCCCAACGGCGGGAGATCTCCGGCAAGAGCGCCATGACCGCACGGGCCTATCGCGAGACGGGATTTTTCGTTGTCCGCTTCGACAAGGAGTTCGAAGACTTCGGGACTTTCAACCAAAACATGGATTACCCCGAAGTCATCGAAAACCGGTATCTCTTCACAGAAAAGGATGGCAAACTCGTAAACGGCCTGCGGGGTGTCTATACCCACCAGTCCGACTGGCTGGGGGCCGTGCGCTCGGAGCGCATCGACCCTGTCGTGGATTTCGACTGGGACTGGTACCGTCCCGCCGACGATATCGACGTAAAGGATTACCAGGTAACATGGACAGGGAAACTCAAAGCGCCCGAAACGGGCAGCTACCTGCTCGGGCTGCAATCCGATGACGGGGCACGGCTCTGGCTCGACGGGGAGTTGGTAATCGACGACTGGGGCCCGCATGGTTACAGCATGACGCCCACACAGAAAAACGTAATGCTGGAAGCCGGTCGAATGTATGATATCCGTGTCGACTACTACCAGCATGAATGGAATTCGCGGGTCAAGCTGAGCTGGATCCGGCCCGGAGATGCAGCGCGGAAATTACTGCTTCCCGGAAATAAACGGTTGGCATGTTCCACCAAATGCGGAGCCTATGTCCGGTTCGAGGCCGCCACCGGAGAAACCGTAAGGGCATGGGTCGGGACATCGTTTATCAGCGAAGAGGACGCCCGTGCCAACCTCGAACGCGAAATCGCCGGAGCCGGGGTGGATAAAATCGCCCGCGCAACGGCTGCAAAATGGAACGAGGCCCTCGCCTGCATCGAATTGCCGGGAGCCACCGAACAACAGAAGCAGGTCTTCTATACGGCGCTTTACCACGCATTCCTGCTGCCGCGCAGCATTTCGGAAAACGGCCGATACAGGAGCCCGTACAACGGACAAGTCTGCGAAGGCGAAAGTTTCACGGATTATTCCACATGGGATACGTTCCGGGCACTTCATCCGCTGCTGGTGCTTCTGAAACCCGACCTGGCGTCGCACATGGTCACCGGACTGCTCAATGGATACGACGAAGGCGGTTGGATGCCCAAATGGCCGAACCCGGGCTACACGAACTGCATGATGGGGACGCACTCGGATGCGATCATCGCCGACGCCTATGTCAAGGGAGTCCGCGGATTCGACGAGCAGAAGGCGGCCGAGGCCATGCTCAAGAATGCCAATGTGAAAGGGAACCATATTGCCTGGGGACGCCTCGGAATCGAGGATTACAACAGCCTGGGCTATGTTCCGGTCGACCACTACCGGGAATCCGTAGCCCGGACGATGGAATTCGCCTACGACGACTGGTGCCTGGCACGTTTCTTCGAGGCGAAAGGGGATACGGAAAAGGCCCGCGAATACGATCTGCGAAGCCAGCGTTTCAAAAACGTACTCGACGCCGAGACAAAGTTGGTGCGCGCCCGTCGCAGTGACGGCACATGGGCAGCGCCTTCGGATTACAATATCAGCGTCTGGAGCGGGTTCAACGAAACGGGAGCCCTGAACTACCGCAAGAACTACACGTTGTTCGCACCGCACGATGTCCCTGCCCTGATCGAATTCATGGGCGGGAACGATGCCATGGCCGCTTTCCTCGACGACATTTTCGACAACGGGATATATTATGTCGGCGACGAATTTTCGATGCACGCCCCCTACATGTATAACCTGTGCGGGATGCCGTGGAAGACGCAGCGGCGCGTTTACGACATCGTAAACACCTACTATCTGCCGCAGCCGAGCGGATTGCCGGGGAACGACGACTGCGGACAGCTCAGCGCATGGTATTTATTCAGTGCCATGGGATTCTATCCCATGTGCCCGGGTTCCACCGAATACCAGCTGGGAATTCCCTGCCTGCCGGAAATCATACTGCATTTGCCCAATGGCAGGGATTTCCGCATCGTCTGTGAAAATTTCGGATCCGGCAACTGCTACGTACAATCGGTCACCCTCAACGGGAAAGCGCTCGAACGGCCGGCAATAGACCATGCGGATATTCTCCGCGGCGGGGAATTGAGGTTTTCGGTCGCCGATACCCCGTCGGAAACCTGTTTCACCAGTAAATCCCGGTAATTGCCGCCGAAGGATCGTTTGAAACGGATATACTTCGCGGCGACTTGCCCCTGCCGGTTGTCCGCCCCGGAGGCTCGACGGCCCGACACCCATCGAATAACGCTGTAAACGAACAATTTACAGCGTTATTTCTTTATCATAGAGAGACATCGGGCATAAAAAGGGGGGGGGCAGGGAACAAAAAAGGGACACCTTTTACAAGGATGTCCCTTTTTATTTCGTAGCGGATCCGAGACTTGAACTCGGGACCTCATGATTATGAATCATGCGCTCTAACCAGCTGAGCTAACCCGCCATTGCATTAAAGCGAGTGCAAAGGTAATAGAATTTTTCATTCGTGCAAAATCTTTCGGCAAAAAATCACCGGAAAATTCGCAGTCCGGGGCTTTGGCACCGATTTTGCCCCGCCTGTGGGCAAACAGAACGACATGTCGCTGACAGATACATCACGCAACGAAATTACCAATTCCCTGAGCATACTCAAGGTAATCGCCGGCGTAGTCCTGCTCGTCGCGGTCTCGTGGGAAATCATCGGCGGAGACCACACCCGCTTTTCGCATACCTACCTGACCGTGCAGCTGGCGGTCTGCATCCTTTTCCTGTGCGATTTCTTCGTACGCTGGGCGGCAGCCGGGCATAAAGGGCGCTTCTTCGGGCGGAACATCCTGTTCTTCCTGATCTCGATCCCCTACCTGAACATCCTCGACTGGAGCGGCGCAGACCTACCCCGCTACTGGGCCATGCTGATCGGGGTGATGCCGCTCATGCGGGCGTTCCTGGCGCTCTACGTGGTCGTGCGATGGCTCGTGGACAACAAGATCCGCCAGCTATTCACGGCCTACATCTTCACGGTCGTGGTCTTCACCTACATCTCGGCACTCGTCTTCTACGACTACGAAATACTCGTCAACGACAAGCTCCACGGCTTCGGGAACGCCCTGTGGTGGGCCTGGATGAACGTCACGACCGTCGGTGCAGAAATATTCGCCGTCACGGCCATCGGCAAGGTCATCACCATCCTGCTGCCCACGCTGGGGATGATGATGTTCCCGATCTTCACCACTTATATATTACAGGAATACACGCACAAAAAGGAATCCGACCAATAAGACCGCCCGGCCCGGGCGGCGGATGCCCCTATCCTGCGGGAACCGCTCCCAACGAATGCATAAAAGGCTGTCTGCGCCGTGCAGACAGCCTTTTACACCTGTTTGCGGAACTATTTTTTCTGCTCCCTGAGCAGGTCGCGGATCTCCGCCAGCAGCAACTCCTCCTTCGTGGGTGCGGGTTCGGGCGCAGGCGCCGGAGCGGCGGCCTCCTCCTTTTTCCGCATCAGCCGGTTCATCAGCTTGACCATCAGGAAGACACAGAATGCCAGGATCGTAAAGTCGATGCACTGCTGGATGAAGGCGCCGTAATTCCAGTAAACGGGTTCGGCAGCCGCCTTCACGGCAGCTTCGCCGCCGCCCGTCACGACGTCGCCGACGGCATGCACGGCACTCGAAGTCATGTCCCGGAACTTCGAAATGTCGAGCCGCAGCTGCGAGAAATCGGTATTGCCGATCAGCGCCCCGATCGGCGGCATCAGGATGTCGTTCACCAGCGACGACACGATCTTGCCGAACGCGCCGCCGATGATTACACCGACGGCCATGTCCATCACGTTCCCCTTGAGGGCGAACTCCTTGAATTCTTTTAGAAAAGCCATAAGTCTGAGGTTTAATTATTTGATGGTGCAAATATACTATTTTTCCGGAAAATCGCACGAAAAAGGACAACCGACAAACAGCCGGTTGCCCTTTCTCCGGACGAATGTGCCGGACGGGATTACCCGATCTCGACCAGTACGGCGTCGGTAGCCACGTTCTCGCCGGGCTGCACCAGCACCTGCTTCACCGTGCCGGCATAATCGGTCGTCACGGCATTCTCCATCTTCATGGCTTCCAGGACTGCGATCTCGTCGCCGGCCTTGACCGTATCGCCCACTTTGACCTTGAGTTCGATGATGCGGCCGGGCAGCGGCGCCGTCACGGCATTGCCCGTGATGACGATCTTCTTCACCTCCTCGGCTTTCTTCTCCTGGGCCTTGGGCTCGGTGGGTTTGGCCGCGGCGTAGGCCTTGACCTTCATGTCCGTGAGGAAAGTCTTGGCTACCATCGGGAACAACTCGAGCAGCAGCACCTCCTTCTCGTTGGCGACAAGCTTCACGCCTCCGGCTTCGGGAAGTTCGGGGTTGGGCTGCATCTGGTATTTCGACGTATCGTAGGGGGTTTCCTCACGCACGCCGCAGATCTTGAAGCGGAATTCGGGGTCGATTTTCACGGGCGTGTGTCCGTACTCGCCCTTGACCAGGCCGACGAACTGCGAGCTCTTGTTGGTGTACATCGGACGCCCAGCCTTCTCGTCGAGGGCGCAGTTGACGGCCTGCGCACCGACGATCTGCGAGGTCGGGGTCACCAGCGGCGGCAGGCCTGCGGCCAGGCGTACCGAGGGGATCAGCTCCATGGCGCGCGGCAGGATGTCCTCGGCCTTGAGCTGCTTGAGCTGGGCGACCATGTTCGAGTACATGCCGCCGGGTATCTCGGCCTTTTGCACCAGTTCGTTGGGAGCCGGGAAACCGAAATAGGCCTCGATCTTGCGGCAGGCGTCGATCGTGCCGTCCTCATCGTCGGCCTTGGCGGCCGCGATGGCCTTGTCGAACAGAGCGTCGATCTCGGCGGGCAGCTTGTCAGTCAGCGGGTTAAATGCCTTGGGTTCGGGTTTGTCCGCGCCGAACACCGACTGGTTGAGCTCCTTGCGGATCTCGCGCAGCTGGGTGTTGATCTTGGCCACGGCCCCCATGTTCACGCCGGTGTCGACACCCAGTTTGCCGCAGAACACGTGGATCAGCTCGATGGCCGGGGCACCCGTGCCTTCAGCGAAATACCAGCAGTTGGTATCGACGATGTCGACGCCGGCCACGATGGCCGCGAGCACCGAAGCCAGGCCGTAGCCGGGGGTACAGTGGGTATGGAAATCGACCGGAATCGAGATGTTCTTCTTGAACAGCTTGACCAGCGTGGCGACACGGCGCGGCGGGATCAGGCCCGACATGTCCTTGATGGTAATCATGTCGGCGCCCAGTGCGGCCATCTGTTTTGCCTTGTCGAGGAAATAGGCATCCGTGAAGACGGGCTGCGGCTGTTTCTTGCCCATCAGGCGCTGCATGAAGGAGGGCTCGGGATATTTGGGGTCGACCGTATAACATACGGCGCAGTCGGCGATGCCGCCGTACTGCTTGACATACTTGATCGTCGACTTCACGTTGTCCACGTCGTTCAGGGCATCGAAAATCCGCATGATGCCCAGCCCGCTTTCGATCGCGTTGCGGCAGAAGCCGTCGATCACGTCGTCGGGGTAAGGCGCGTAGCCGAACAGGTTACGGCCGCGCGAAAGCGCCGTGAGCTTCGACACCTTGCCCACAGCCTTGTAGATCGTCTCCAGGCGCGTCCACGGGTTCTCGTTGAGATAACGCATCACCGAGTCGGGTACGGCACCGCCCCAGACCTCCATCGCATAGAAATTTGCATCCTTGTAGAAGGGCAGGCAACGGTCTACCTGTGCCTGCGACATGCGCGTCGCGAACGAGGACTGCTGTCCGTCGCGCAACGTAAGGTCTCTGATTTTGAGATTTCTCGCCATTGTGATATTTTTGATTAAGGGTTCTTGTTGCCGCTTTTACTGTTATTCCAATAACAAAGATAATAAACAATTTGAAATTCCAACCATTTTACAGGGATTTTTCACAAAAAACACCGGAAACGGTTACTTTTCGTAAAAGCGCCCCGCCCGGAAGCGCCCGGCGGGCTATGCCTGAATATCCTGCTCGGGGACGAACAACTGCTTGTACGACGTCCCGTCGAGGTACTTCTTCTTGAAGATATTGACGCAGAAGACGAACATCTCCAGCATCAGCGGCCCGAAAATCACGCCCATGAACCCGAAGAGCGACAGCCCGATGAAAACGCCGAAGATCGTCACCAGCGGATGCGTATCGGCCATCTTCTTCTGCATGATGAACCGCACGACGTTGTCCACGTGCGTCACGACCAGCCCGCCGTAGAGGAGCAGCCCGATGGCCGGCCCCCAGTCGCCCGTCAGCGCCATGTAGCCCGCAAGCGGCAGCCATATGAGCGCCGTCCCGAAGATGGGGATGATCGTTGCGAAACAGGTCAGCACGCCCCAGAACAGCGGGCTCGGGGCGTTGAAGACCAGGTAGCCCACGAACGCCACGACGCCCTGCACGACGGCCAGCAGGGGGATGCCGATGGCGTTCGAACGGACGATCATGTGCACCTCGCGCATGACGCTGCTGCCCACGTCCCGGTTGAAAGGCAGTATCTCGCGGCAGTAGCCTTCCATGCGCAGGCCGCCGATGAGCATGAAATAGAGCACGAACAGCAGCACGATGATGTTGATGCCGAAATCCATGATGCTGCCCAGCACCCACTGCCCCAGCCGGGGGATCACGCCCACGAGCGACGTGATGTTCTTCTCCTGCCAGAGGTTGTATCCCGTCTTGTCGTGGATCAGCGCAGCGATGTGCTTGAGCGGCTCGACGACCGACTCGGGCGCGAGGGCGATGTCCTGCACCTGGTTGACGACCATCCAGACGATCAGGCTGATCGGCACCAGGAAACACAGCACCGCCTCGCCCAGCAGCAGCGACGCGGCCAGGCTGCGCCGCCATTTGCGGCAGGCCGTGAGGTAATGCATCTGCCGCCGGAGCAGCACGTAGATCGTCATGGCACCCAGCACCCCGCCCAAAAACGGGGTCAGCTCGATGAAGATCGTGACCCCCAGTCCGAGGATCAACACGAAAAGCGAATAACGCCAGTATAGTTCCTTGAAAGCCTGCATGCGAGTCAGCTGCACAAGGAACGTGCCGCACGTGCAAGGCAGTGCCCGTCAACAGGTTGAAAAATATTTGAACAAAATTTGCGGTGTTCTGTTGCGGCTGTGAAATATTTGGTTTAAATTTGTATAAGCAAATTATGGACGGCTTTATGGAAATAACGGTTTCCACCGGCACCCTGCATCACCGATACGGTGCGGGAGAAGGTATGCAAACCGGACATCGGCTATCGCCGGGCACGGCCTGCGATACGCAACAACGAGGGGTATCTCACACGCGGAGTATCCCTCGCAACTTTATACAAACCCCGGCATACCATGGATCTCAGAGCCTTCCCGAAAGGCTGCCGGGGGTTAAAATCCTGTGAAACTTCCGCCACCCCACCGGCGGGAGCGGAAAAATCCCCGATCTTAGTGCCGCGAACCACGACACCACGCTATGAAGAAACCGAAATATCCATTACACTCTTTTATTTACTAATCCATTAAAAAGTATGAGAAAACATTTACAACATTTCCTCATGACGGCCGCCCTGATCCTGTTCGGAGTGTCCGCCGCTGTCGCGCAATCGGCAGTTACGGGTAAAATCGTAGATGAGACCGGCGCACCGCTGATCGGTGCCTCTGTGACCGTACCCGGCACATCGCAGGGTGTCAGCACCGACGTCGACGGCAACTTCACGCTGAAGACCGATGCCAAGGAGATCGAGATCAGCTACGTGGGCTACGTCCCGACCAAAAAACCCGTCACGGGCCCGAACGCACGCCTGGGCATCATCCAGATGGAGCCCGACGCCGTGGCATTGCAGGATGTCATCGTCATGCAGTCGGTGGCCGTGCAGCGCAAAACCCCGGTAGCCGTATCGACGGTCAACGCCGAGGAGATCAGCTACAAACTCGGCGGGCAGGAGTTCCCCGAAATCCTGAAATCGACCCCGGGCGTCTACGTGACCAAGGACGGCGGCGGCTTCGGCGACTCGAAGATCAACATGCGCGGTTTCCAGGCGGCCAACGTGGCCGTAATGGTCAACGGCGTCCCCGTGAACGACATGGAGTGGGGGGGGGTATACTGGTCGAACTGGGCCGGCCTCTCGGACGTGACGCGCAGCATGCAGACCCAGCGCGGCCTGGGCGCCTCGAAAATCTCGTCGCCCTCGGTCGGCGGTTCGGTCAACATCGTGACCAACGGCATTGAGGCCAAGCAGGGCGGCACGTTCTCGTTCGGCGTAGGTAACGACGGCCTTTACAGCCTTTCGTTCAGCCTCTCGACGGGCCTCACGAAGAGCGGCTGGGCACTGTCAGTACTCGGCGCGAAGCGCTGGGGCGACGGTTACATCCAGGGAACCAACTTCGAAGGCTACAACTGGTTCGTCAACATCTCGAAGCGCATCAACGACCGCCACCAGTTGTCGCTGACCGCCTTCGGCGCCCCGCAGAAGCACGCGCAGCGCCATGCCCTCGACGACGGACTGAAGATCGAGGAGTGGCAGAAGGCCAAGAACTTCATGGGCGAAAAGGACATGTACCGCTACAACGCCGAGTACGGTTTCGACAAGAACGGCAGGCAGCGCTACTCGCACTTCAACGAATACCACAAGCCCCAGATCTCGCTGAACCACCAGTGGCAGATCGACTACAAGTCGTCGCTCTCGACGGCGCTCTACATGTCGATCGGACGCGGCAGCGGCTACTCGGGCCAGGGCCGCACCTCGGCAGACCGCAACATGTGGAAGGGTACCAACTACGGCGTGCTGAACACCACCTTCCGTAACCCCGACGGCACGTTCGCCTACGACAAGATCCAGGAGATGAACGCCGCCAGTCCCGACGGTTCGCGCATGATCATGTCGAAGAGCAACAACAACCACATGTGGTACGGACTGCTCTCGACCTATACCAACCAAATCTCCAAGTCGCTCGAACTGTCGGCCGGTATCGACGTGCGCTACTACATCGGCGAGCACAACAACGAGATCATCGACCTCTACGACGGTAAGTACTACATCGACGACGACAGCCGCAAGAACGTCAAGGCCGAGCAGAACGCCGCCGCTGCCGATCCCAACTGGAAATACCAGAAATTACAGGTCGGCGACAAGGTTTACCGCGACTACGACGGCCACGTACACCAGGAAGGCGTATTCGCTCAGCTGGAGTGGACGAAGAAAAACCTCAACGCCTTCGTATCGGGTTCGGTTTCCAACACCGGCTACTGGCGCTACGACCGCTTCTACTACGACGCCGCACACGCCGAGTCCGAGCACGTGAACTTCATCGGTTACACGGTCAAGGGCGGTGCCAACTACAACATCAACGAGAAACACAACGTATTCGCCAACCTGGGCTACATCAGCCGCGCCCCGTTCTTCTCGGGCGGTGCCTTCCTGCAGAGCACCACGAGCAACGTCAAGAACCCCGACCCGCTGAACGAAAAGGTCTTCTCGGCCGAGGTAGGCTACGGGTTCCGCTCGGGCATCCTTTCGGTCAACCTGAACGGTTACTACACGCTCTGGATGGACAAGTCGGTCGTACGTTCCAGCTCGATGGCCAACGGCGACTATGCCCGCGTGAACCTTTCGGGGGTGGACGCACGCCACATGGGCCTCGAACTGGACTTCGTACTGCGCCCCAACCGCTGGCTGGACGTGACCGGTATGCTTTCGCTGGGCGACTGGCAGTGGGACAGCGACTCGAAGGGCTACATCTACGACACGCAGGGGCAGCCCCTGACCAAGGCTTTGGACGGCACGGTCGCCTCGGGCATCATGGCTGAAGACCACGCATGGCTGAACCTGAAGCAGAAAGGCATCAAGGTCGGCGGTTCGGCACAGACCACCGGGGCCATCGGCGTCACGGTACGCCCGATGAAGGGCCTGCGCGTCAGCGCCGACTGGAACGCCTACGGCAACAACTACGCCGACTTCTACATCGGTTCGAACACCAGCCTTAACGGCAACTCGACCGTCGACGTGAAAGACCCGTGGAAAATTCCGTGGGGACACCAGCTCGACCTCTCGGCCAGCTACGCCTTCAAGATCGGCAACGTACGCGCCACGATCTACGGCAACGTGAACAACGTCTACGACTACAACTACATCATGGACGCGCAGTGCGCCGCAGCCGACGAAGGTATCTGGCAGAACGTATATGCCGTCATGTACTCGTTCGGTCGTACCTATACCGTAAGACTGAAAATTAACTTCTAATTACAGCGAACCATATGAACAAGCATATTGTAAAATACCTTCTGGCCCTTGCGACGATAGCATTCGTGGGGGGGGGTTGTAATGTCGACGATTACAACGAGGAGTATCTGGACGGGTTCAACCCCGACAAGGAGATCACCGACGTCCAGGTGCTGAAATACACGATGACCGACGCCGACTACGCCAGCGTCGCGTCGAACGCCGCCAACAAGGCGATCGCCGAAGCCGCAGGGCCCGATGCAGTGGCAGCCCTGGCCGCCGTAGGCACTGCAAAATGTTTCTCCGAAGCCGCTTCCGCCACGACGTACCTGCCCGCATTCCTGGCTGCAGGTTACGACAGCTACCTCTCGAACGGCTCGACTGTCACCGTTACCTATAAGAATGCGACCAACCTCGCCGAAGAGGTTGTCAAACTCGCTGCGGCAGAGACCTACACCGTCTCGGGTGCCGATTACCAGTCGGTCTGGGGCGAGACTCCGGCTAACTATTTTACCCCCGAGAAACCGCTGGCCGGCTATGCCAACAAGATCCTGACGGGTGCTTATCCCGATGCGGAAGCAGGTGCGATCAAGGTCGTAGCCTATAACTACTCCGCTTCCGAACCCAATACGGGCGGCGGTGAAACTCCTGCTGCAACGAGTATCGACGAAACATTCGACGGAGGTCTCAATGCATGGCAGATCGTCAAAGGATCGAGCACCTCGACCTGGTCGCTGGATGACTACAACGGAGTGAAATCGGCGAAATGCTCTGCATTCAACACAACGGGCCCGCAGGATCTCTGGCTTATTTCCGAGAAAGTGAACCTTACGCTCGCCGACAACCCGCAACTTGCATTCGATGTAAAAATCTCCTACTGGACGCATGACGGTCTGAGCGTACTCGTATCCACCGATTACAATGGCGTCACCCCCGAGGAGGCGACCTGGATCGACCTGACGAACAATTTCACGTTCGACGGCTCGACCTCCGGCAAATGGTATACGGCAGGCATATGCGACATGAGCGCATATAAGGCCGAATCGGTCTACGTGGCATTCCGCTACCAGGGCAATGCGGCCGACAACAAGACCACGACCTATTATATCGACAATATTCAGTTGGGACAGGATGTAGTCACTGTCACGGACAACGACCTGTTCGAAGAGACGTTCGATGCCGACAACTTCGACAAATGGCAACTGGTAAAAGCCGCAGGCGAGGATAACAAACAGTGGGCAATAAAGAAATACTCTGAGAACCTCTATGCCCAGGTTTCGGCAAACGGGGCCGCCGGCGCTGTCGAATCATGGCTTGTAAGCAAAGATCCGATCACCGTTCCGGCGTTCGATGACGGCATGACGACATTCGGTTTCGACATCAAGATCGGATACTGGAACGCCAACTGTCTCTCGATACTTATCTCGGAAAACTATACGGGCGACGTGACCAAAGCCACCTGGATCGACATCACCGGGAATTTCACGATCCCCGAAGAGCCGGCAAGCGGCTATGGCAACGACTTCGAACCGGCCGGTCGCTTCTCGCTGTATAAATATGCGGGCAAAACGCTCCATTTTGCATTCAAATATGTGGGTGACGGTGCCAACCAGAAAACAACCACCTACCAGCTCGACAACATCAAGGTTTCGAGCATGAAGCGCGGCGTGGCGGTTTCAGCTGCCGCAGCCCTCGGCCAAACCCGGGCGGTAACACAGGAACGGTATGCGGTCTACACCTTCAACGGCACGTCGTGGGCGACAGCCGAAGCTACGACGATCGTCAATCCCGAGGACTACGCACAGATGGGCGCCACCAACCCCAACTTCAGCTCGTCGTTCTCGCAGGACACCTATCTGCCCCTCTACCTGAAATACAAATTCCCGTATGCGATGCCCGAGGACGTCATGGATGTGGCTTACCATTTCTATGCTTCGGGATCGACCGTGCTCCAGGCCGACCGCTACACGTTCGACGGCTCGAACTGGATCAAGAACCTTACCTACGAGACGCTCGACGGCCCGTTCAAGAAGGTCAGCGGCAAGTGGAATTTCGACCCCAGCATGACGCTCGTCGTAGCTCCCGACCGCAGTGCATACAGCAAGAGCTTCTACCAGGCTTGTGTGGACTGGGTGCTCCAGAACAAGGACGCCGCCTATACGACGGACAACCGCAGCGGCAGCCGCCTCACGGATTCGGAATATTACAGCGGATGCTCGGCAAGCTACACCAACCTGAACTGGCGTATCAACACGCTCCCGAAATACTATTGGAGCGAAGCCGGCGAAGACGTATCGGCCTACGACAACTGGGGGTCGGACGACAAGGAAGCCATGCGCGCGTCGTTCCAGGCGTTCTACGACGAAGTCGAAAAGCGTTTCGGCGAGGTAATGTCGGCCGCCCTGGGTACGCTCTACCCCGATGTCAAGATGATCTCCGGCATCGACGTGATCTACACCGTACAGATGATGCTCTACACGCAGCACATCGGTTCGGGCACGGGCAAGGTGACGCACGCATTCGAGTTCAAGCTCGTCGACACCGGCAAGTTCGAATACGTACGCATGTACGCACTCTCGCCGGAGTATGAACTGATGAAGGATGCCAACTTCGAATAACGGAATCCGATCCAAAGCAAAGGGCCGCTCTGACGAGCGGCCCTTTTTATTTTTCAATCATCGGACGGATCGGATCACGGGACAGGGAAAACCGCTGCAAAAGGGGAAGCCGACGATTCGTGCGGGCGGAGCGAACGGCCTGCGGGTACGGCTATACGGACGGAGTACCCGGATATGGTCTCGGGCTGCTACCCTACTATTTCGTGCAGCAGCCTGCGGCGCAGCAGGTCGCAGGTTGCGGCCGGCGCCGAATGGTCGAACAGCTGCCCGCGGATACCCAGCGCCGCTGCGGCGGCGATATTGGCCGGGCGGTCGTCGATAAAGAGCGTCTGCGCAGGATCGAGTCCGTAGCGGCCGAGCAGTCGCCGGTAGATTTCCGGCTCGGGTTTCACCACTCCCTCCTCGCAGGAGACCACCTCGCCGTCGAAAAGCCCGTAGACGGGGAACCGGCGCAGGAAGTCGATGAACTCGCGCGACATGTTCGAAAGCACGAACAACTTGTAGCCGGCGGCCTTCAGGTCGCGGACAAGCTGCTCGGTAGGCTTCACGGGTTCCTGCATGTCGATCGACAGGCGCAGGTACTCCTCGCATTTCGCACGCGGGCAGGCGTTGACCCCGGAAAGGATGCCGGTCACCTCGTCGAGCGTCAGTACGCCCCGGTCGTAATCCTCCCAGAAAGCCGGCATGGGCTCCGAACGGATGAAACTGAAAAAGTCGTGGAATTCCTGCGTACACTTATTTCTATCGCGGGCAAAAAGTACTCCGCCCAGGTCGAAAACGATATTTTCCATGGGGCAAAGATAGCCATTTTTTCGTTTGGTTCATGATTTGCAGGCTGGCGCATAACAAAAACTCCGATTATGAACTATGGCATAAGCATCCTCTTCCGCGCCATTCCGCTTGCGATGGCAGCCTTCTGTTTCGCCTACGGCGCCTACGTTTTCGCCGCCGGCGACGACCCCTCGCGGCTCACGGCAGGCCCCGTGCTCTTTTTTCTGGGCTCGATCTGCATCGCGCTCTATTGCACCGCCGCCACCATCATCCGCCAGATCATCGGCACCTATACCGCCGCCGCGAAATACCTTTTCCCGGCCATCGGCTATGCGGTCGCCGCCATGACGGTCATCTGCGGGCTTTTCATCATCCAGTCGCACATGACCGGGGCGTTCGTCACGGGGCATGTAATCTGCGGGCTGGGGTTCATCACGGCGTGCGTCTCGACGGCGGCCACCTCCTCGACGCGGTTCAGCCTGATCCCCAAGAACTCGGGCGACAGCACCTTCTCGGTCAACCCCGCAGGCTTCACCCGCGGGCAAAGTTCGCTGCTGATCTTCATCGTGTCGGCCATAGCCGCCGGGGCATGGGTGTGGTGCATCCTGCTCTTCGCGCTGGGAACGCTCCCGGCGCATATCGTGGCGGGAAGCGTCATGTTCGGCATCGCCTGTGTCTGCACGTCGCTCATCGCGCTGGTGGCCAGTATCGCACGCCAGGCACGGGGCAGCTATACGATGGAAGAACGCCGCCGGTGGATGGGGCTGGTGCTCGCGATGGGCGGCCTGGCCTTCGCGCTGGGACTGATCCTCATCTTCACGCTCCGGGGCGAGGCGATCAGCTTCGTGGGCTTCGTGCTCATAGGGCTGGCACTGATCTGCTGGAGCATATCGAGCAAGGTCATCCTGCTGGCAAAGATCTGGCACGCCGATTTCCCGCTGGCCAACCGCATCCCGATCATCCCGGTGCTTACGGCCCTGGCCTGCCTGTTCCTCGCAGCATTCCTCTACGAGGCGGCACTCTCCGAGCCCAAGTATTTCGTCCCCGCACGCGTGCTGGCGGGCTTCGGCGCCATCTGCTTCACGCTCTACTCCATCGTCTCGATCCTCGAAAGCGGCGCGAGCAAGAAGTAATTCGCGCGAGCAAAAAGCAACGAGGCCCAACCCCCGGCGCGGACTTGCCCATACCCAGCCTGCGCCGCGCCCCGGTTCCAACCCTCAGCCGTATTTCCGGCCTTTTCTGAGGCCGACATGAAGCCGCCTTCACAGGACGGCATCCAATAAAAAACCACCCTGCACAGGGTGGTTTTTTATTTCACAGCGGCCGGCGCCGGAACATCGCCTTTCGCTGCGGGCCGAAGCCAGTACAACGCCTTCGCCGGGAGCCGGAGCCAGAGACGGGGCAACGCCCGGCCGCAGCCCTGCCTGTCCCGAATCCGGATTCGGACGGCACCCGCCCCTCCCGGCAGGCAAGGCATCAGAAAAGGTGGCAGGCCACCGTGAGCCCGGCCATGACGATGGAGACCATCGACATCAGCTTGATAAGGATGTTGAGCGACGGGCCCGAAGTGTCCTTGAACGGGTCGCCGACGGTGTCGCCCACCACGGTGGCCTTGTGGCACTCGGAGCCTTTGCCGCCGAAATGCCCCTCCTCGACCATCTTCTTGGCATTGTCCCACGCGCCGCCCGCATTGGCCATGAACACGGCCAGCACGAAACCCGAGCCGAGGCCGCCGACCAGCAGGCCCATCACGCCGGCCACGCCGAACACGAGGCCGACGGCTACCGGCACGACGATGGCCAGCAGGCTGGGGAACATCATCTCGCGCTGTGCACCGCGGGTCGAAATCTCCACGCAGCGGGCATAGTCCGGCGTGCCTTCGCCCGTGAGGATGCCCTTGATCTCGCGGAACTGGCGGCGCACCTCGTTCACCATGCTCTGCGCAGCACGTCCCACGGCGTTCATCGTCAGGCCGCAGAACAGGAACGACATCATGGCGCCGATGAAGATGCCGATCAGCACCGTCGGGTTCATCAGCGAGACCTGGTAATACTCCATGAAATCGAGGATCGAGGCCTTCTCGACCAGCTGCGAGGTGCCGTTGGGCAGGTCGAGCATCGTTATGCCGTTATGCAGCAACCCGATGCGGATCTCCTCGATGTAGGATGCCAGCAGCGCCAGTGCGGTCAGCGCCGCGGATCCGATGGCGAAGCCCTTGCCCGTGGCAGCGGTCGTATTGCCCAGCGCGTCCAGCGCGTCGGTGCGCTTGCGCACCTCGGGGCCGAGGCCGCTCATTTCGGCATTGCCGCCCGCATTGTCGGCGATCGGGCCGTAGGCGTCCGTGGCGAGCGTGATGCCCAGCGTCGAGAGCATACCGACGGCGGCGATGCCGATGCCGTAGAGCCCCAGCGACATGTTCATCGGAGCCATCATATTCTCCATGTCGAAGCCGATGGCGCACAGATAGGCGAGGATGATCGCGGCACCGATCGTCAGGACGGGGATGGCCGTCGAGATCATGCCCGACCCGACCCCGGCGATGATGACCGTAGCCGGCCCGGTCTGGGCGCTTCCGGCGATCTTCTGCGTCGGTTTATAGGAGTGCGAAGTGTAATATTCGGTAGCCTGTCCGATGATGATACCGGCGACGAGCCCCGTGATGACCGAGCACGACAGCCCGAGCCAGTTCTGGATTCCCAGCAGGTAGAGGATACCGAACGTCGCGCCGGCGATCAGCAGCGAACTGAAGTTGACACCCACGCCCAGCGAGCGGAGCAGCTCGCGCATCGAGGCGCCCTCACGGGTTCGCACGAGGAAGATGCCGATGATCGAGAGCACGATCCCCACGGCCGCGATCAGCATCGGCGCCAGCACGGCCTTGAGCTGCATCGCCATGCCGTCGGCCGTGGCGAACGCCGCCGCGCCCAGCGCCGCCGTGGCGAGCACCGAACCGCAATAGCTCTCATAGAGGTCGGCGCCCATGCCGGCCACGTCGCCCACGTTGTCGCCCACGTTGTCGGCGATGGTCGCGGGGTTGCGCGGGTCGTCCTCCGGAATCCCCGCCTCGACCTTACCCACCAGGTCGGCACCCACGTCGGCCGCCTTGGTATAGATACCGCCGCCGACGCGTGCGAAGAGCGCCTGCGTCGAGGCGCCCATGCCGAAGGTCAGCATCGTCGTGGTGATGACCACGAGTTTCTGCGGCCCCGACACCTCCACGAAGCGTTCGAGGATAATATACCAGAACGAGATGTCCAGCAGCCCGAGCCCCACGACCACGAGCCCCATCACGGCGCCGCTGCGGAAGGCGACCTTCAGGCCGCGGTCGAGCGACTGGCGTGCGGCGTTGGCCGTGCGTGCCGAGGCGTAGGTCGCGGTCTTCATGCCGAAATAACCGGCAAGCCCCGAGAAGAAACCGCCCGTCAGGAAAGCGAAGGGCACCCAGGGGTTCTGCACCCCGGCGCCGTAGGCCAGGTAGGCGAAGAACAGCGCCAGGATGATGAATACGATCAGCACGACCTTGTACTGCTGGCGCAGGTAGGCCATGGCGCCCTTGCGCACGTGTTCGGCGATCTCGCGCATGCGCGGGGTACCTTCGTCCTCTCGCTTCATGCTGCGGTAAAATGCCCAGGCTACAGCCAGGGCAATGATGGACGAGAGAGGAACGATCCAGAAAATCAAAGGAATGTTCATTTCGATAGAATTAAGGTTTTTGATGTGATTAAATCGTTTATTACTACAAATATACGAATTTATCCTGACAGTGTGCTTCTCCGGACGGGCTAATATGCGGTACAAAAAATCCCCGCAAAGGCACGGCCCGCCCTGCGGGAAGAACAAACGAAAAGGGGCGAAGCCTTCGAAACGAGTCGAATCTTCGCCCCTTCCCGTTTATGCGCCTGCGGCGTTCGGCGGATCACCGCACCGCTACGAGCCGAAGTTGTCGTAGAGGATATTCTCCGACGGCACTCCGAGGTCGTCCAGCATCTTGACCACCGACGCGATCATCATCGGGGGGCCGCACATGAGGTAGATGCAGTCCTCGGGCGCCGGGTGGTTCTTGAGGTAATTCTCATAGAGCACGTTATGCACGAAGCCCGGGGTGTATTTCACGCCTGCGGCATCCGCCTCGGGATCGGGACGGTCGAGCGCCAGGTTGAACTTGAAATTGGGGAACTCCTTTTCGATGGCATGGAACTCGTCCACATAGGGAGCCTCCTTCAGCGCACGGGCACCGTACCAGAACGACACGGGGCGCTTGGTTTTCTCGGTCTTGAACAGATGCATCAGGTGGCTGCGCATCGGGGCCATACCGGCACCGCCGCCGATGAAGATCAGCTCCTGCGTGTCGGGCAGGTTGTCCGGCAGGAAGAACTCGCCGTAGGGGCCCGAGATCGTCACCTTGTCGCCCGGCTTGCGGGAGAAGATGTACGACGAACAGATACCCGGGTTCACCTTCATGAACCCGCCCGTAGCCTTGTCGAACGGCGGCGTGGCGATACGGATGTTGAGCATGATGATATTGCCCTCGGCCGGGTGGTTGGCCATCGAGTAGGCACGGAACGTCGGCTCGGGATTGGTGGCAACCAGATCCCACATCTTGAACTTGTCCCAGTCGGCACGGTAGGCCTCGTCGATGTCCATGTCCGAAAACTTGATGGCATCGTATTTCGGGATGTCGATCTGGATGTAGCCGCCGCTGCGGAACTTGAGGTTCTCGCCTTCGGGCAGCTTGACGACGAACTCCTTGAGGAAGGTCGAGATATTGCGGTTCGAGACCACGGTGCACTCCCACTTCTTGACGCCGAGCACGGCTTCGGGAACCTGTATCTTGAGGTTCTCCTTCACCTTGACCTGGCATCCCAGGCGCCAGTGCTCCTTGGCCATCTTGCGCGTGATGAAGCCGGTCTCGGTGGGCAGGATGTCGCCGCCGCCCTCGATCACCTGGCATTTGCACATGCCGCACGAACCGCCGCCGCCGCAGGCCGAAGGCAGGAAGACCTTGTTGTTGGCCAGCGTTGCGAGCAGCGTCGAGCCGCTTTCGGTCGTGATGACCTTCTCGCCGCCGTTGATGTCGATCGTAACTTCACCCGACGAGGTCAGTTTGGCCTTTGCAAAGAGAAGCAGCCCCACGAGGACAAGGGTCACCACCAGAAAGGCAATGATTGCAACTATAATAGTCAATTCCATTTTTCCGAATCTCTTTTTAAGGTTAGAACTGAATACCCGAGAAGATCATGAAGGCGATACCCATCAGGCCGGTGATGATAAACGCGATACCGGGGCCCTTGAGCGCCGCGGGGATATGCGAGTAGGTCGTCTTCTCGCGGATGGCGGCCATCATGACGATGGCGAGCCACCAGCCCAGGCCGGAGCCCAGGCCGTAGACGATCGACTGCCACAGCGACGTCAGTTCAAGCGCATCGACCTTCTGCTGCATGAAGAGCGAACCGCCCATGATGGCACAGTTCACGGCAATCAGCGGCAGGAAGATACCCAGCTGGTTGTAAAGCGTAGGCGAGAATTTCTCGACGGCCATCTCCACCAACTGCGTGAACGCCGCAATGGTGGCGATAAAGACGATGAACGAAAGGAAGTTCAGGTCGACCCCTTCGATCAGGGCATTGGCCTTGAGAATGTGTTCGTACAAGAGGTAGTTCAGCGGCACGGTCATCACCATCACGAACGTAACGGCTGCACCTAGCCCGAGGGCCGTTTTAACGCTCTTCGAAACGGCGATGTAGGAACACATGCCGAAGAAGAACGCGAAGACCATGTTGTCGATAAAGATCGACCGGATAAAGATATTCAATGATTCCATACGCTACCCTCCTATTTTTCCTGTAAATCCTTATTGCGCGAACGGTGCACCCAGATGATGCAGCCCACGATGATCAGCGCCATCGGCGGGAAGAGCATCAGGCCGTTGTTGTGGTACCAGCCGCCCTCGGCCGCATACCAGCTTTCGGGAATGATCCGGAAGCCCAGCAGGGTTCCCGACCCGAGAAGTTCGCGGAAGAAAGCCACGATCACCAGGATCAGGCCGTAGCCCAGGCCGTTGCCGATGCCGTCGAGGAACGATGCCCAGGGTTTGTTGGCCAGCGCGAAAGCCTCGACGCGCCCCATGACGATACAGTTGGTGATGATAAGGCCGACATAGACCGACAGCTGCTTCGACACCTCGAAGACAAAGGCCTTGAGCACCTGGTCGACCAGGATTACCAGCGCGGCGATGACCACCAGCTGCACGATGATGCGGATGCGCGAGGGCACGCCGTTGCGCAGCAGCGACATCACCAGGTTCGAGAAACCCGTCACGACCGTCACGGAGAGGGCCATGACGATGGCGGGCTTGAGCTGCACGGTGACGGCCAGCGCCGAGCAGATACCCAGGATCTGCACGATGACCGGGTTGTTCGCGGAGAACGGCCCCGTCAGGAACTTCATATTCTTAGCCGAAAACAAAGGCTCTTTTTCTTGCTTACTCATTGTTTCCTACGTTTTCTTGGTTAGACTCATCCCGCACGGGGGCAAACACGACATCCTCGATTGCGGCCTTACGCTTGGCCTCGAGCAGCGGCAGATAGTGTTTCAGGCTGTTGTAAAGCATCGCCGTCACGCCGTCCGAGGTCTTCGTACCGCCCGAAATGGCATCCACTTCATGCTCGGGATCCTGTGCGCCGCCCTTACGCAGCTTCACGGAAACGAACTCATCGCCCTTGAAAATCTTCTTGCCGACGAACAGCGCCTGGTATTTCGGCGTAGAGATCTCGGCTCCCAGGCCCGGGGTTTCGCCCTTGTGGGCCATGATGATACCGGCCATCGTGTCCATATCCTTTTCGAGCGCCACATAACCCCAGACCGGGCCCCAGAGGCCGGTACCCGTAACCGGAATCACCACACGGCCGTCCTTGGCCTCGAACACGGGGAATTTGCCGTCGTCGAAAGCGCCCGGCAAGTCCTTGAGCAGTTCGAATACGTCCTGCCCCTCGATCTTCTCGCCCCGGGCGTCGACGACGTAGGCGTCGATGAAGGTGTCGTAATCCTGATCCTGCGCCGAGAGCGACGAGAGGATCGAGGATTTCTTTTCGTTCAGCTCGTTGGCATACTGGCGCTTCTGGAGCGAGAGTGCCGCCACGGCCAGAAGCGTAGCCACGATCACGACCATCACGGTCGAATACATTATAATATATGCGTTGCCGTTCTTGTCGCTCAGCATCCCCTTCTTCTTCGCGTCCCCGATCTCGACGAACGCCGAAGCGGGAGCCGCGCAAACGGGGCATGTTTCGGGAGCGGCCTTCCCTTCGTGGATATAGCCGCAGACTGTGCATTTGAATTTTTTCGTTGCCATATATCTCCCCTATTTCGCCAGTTTAACACGTTTCTTTCTGCGCGAGATGTTCGCCTCGACCACGTAGTAGTCCACCAGCGGAGCCAGCGCATTCATAAAGAGGATCGACAGCATCATGCCCTCGGGATAGGCCGGGTTGACCACGCGGATCAGCACTGCCAGCGCACCGGTCAGCAATCCCACGATATACTTGCCCGTATTGGTCTGGGCCGAGGTCACGGGGTCGGTGGCCATGAAGACGGCACCGAATGCGAAACCGCCGATGATCAGGTGGTACCATGCCGGATAGGTCGTCACACCGATCGCCTGGAAGAAATAGCCCATCGCCAGCCCGCCGACGAATACCGAAACCATCGTGCGCCACGAAGCGACGCCCGTGAACAGGAGGATCGCGGCGCCCAGGAGGATCGCCAGCGTCGAGGTCTCGCCGATACACCCCGGAATGAAACCGAGGAAGGCATCCATGGCCGAGTAGCCCATCTGGCCCGTGGTGCTCAGGTTTTCGAGTGCCGTGGCGCCCGAGAAGCCGTCCACCACGCCCTCGCCCGAGGAGAGCCCTGCGATCCACACCGTAGCGCCCGACATCGAGGGCGTATAGGCGAAGAACGCGAAGGCGCGGGCCAGCAGCGCGGGGTTGAAGACGTTCATACCCGTACCTCCGAACACCTCCTTGCCGAAGATGACCGAGAAGGCCGTGGCCAGCGCCACCATCCACAGCGGGATGTCCACCGGCATGACCATCGGGATCAGCAGGCCCGTCACGAGGAAACCTTCGTTGACCTCGTGGCCGCGGGCCTGTGCGAAGGCGAACTCGATGCCCAGGCCGACGACGTACGAAACGACGATGATGGGCAGCACCTTGAGGAACCCGAACCAGAGCGAAGCCCAGAATTCGGGCTGTACGCCCTGCGAGAGGAAATGCAGGTAACCCGTGTTATAGAAACCGAACAGGAGCGCCGGCATCAGGGCGACGACCACCATGATCATCGTACGCTTCATATCGTTGCAGTCGCGTATGTGCGCGCCCTTCTGCGTCGTGGTGTTCGGTACGAACAGGAATGTCTCGAACGCATCGAACGTCGACTCCAGGAAGCCCAGCTTGCCACCCTTGGTGAACGTGGGCTTGATCTTATCTACCAAATTGCGTAATGCGCTCATCGTTATGCCTCCTTAATCATTAAGTTAATACCGTCGCGGATGATCTGCTGTATCTCGATCTTCGAGGGGTCTACGAATTCGCACAGGGCGAAATCCTCCTCTACGACCTCGTAGATGCCGAGGTTCTCCATCTTGTCGATGTCGCCGGCAAGGCAGGCCTTCAGCAGGTACATCGGGTAGATGTCCATCGGCAGGTACTGCTCGTAGAGTCCCGTCACGACGAACGGGCGCTCGCCGCCGTTCATGTTGGTGTCGAGGTCGTAGGCCTTCTTCGGGCAGAGCCACGAGAAATAGGAGCGCGATACGGAGAACTTGTTGAAACGGGGCATCGCCCAGCCCAGCAGCTCGTACTTGTCGCCCTCGGGGATCACCGTGAGCTGATTGGCATAGAAACCGAGGAAGCCGTCGGCCGGAGTCTTCGTGCCGGTGAGCACGTTGCCCGAGATGATGCGTACATGGTCGCCCTCCTTTTGGGGTTTCACGTTGCCCCGGAGGATCGAATCGACCCTGGCGCCCGCGACGACGCGGCAGTACTGCGGTTTTTCGATCTCAGAGCCGGCTACGGCGATGATCTTCGTCATGTCGACGCGGCCTTCGTTGAACAGGCGGCCGATGATGGCCAGATCCTGGATATTGACCGTCCACACGACGTCGCCCTTGTTCACGGGGTCGATGTGGTGGATCTGGATGCCGACGTTGCCCGCGGGATGCTTGCCCGCGAAGGTGTGCAGTTCGGCACCCTTGAGCATGGGCATCTGCCCCTCGGCCTTGGCACGCACCGAGAGGTGCACTTTGCCCGGCGTGAGGCGGCGCATCACCTCGATGCCGGCCTGGAGGTTCTTCTGCTCGTTGCGGAGCACGAAGTTGTAATCCGGGGCCAGCGGCGCGGAGTCGAAGGCGGAAATGAAAACGGCCTTCGGCGTGTCGTTCGGGTCGGCGATGATGCCGTAGGGCCGCTGCACGATCATCGGCCAGAGGCCGGAACGGAGCAGCAGTTCGACAATCTCCTCGCGGGACGCTTTCCGAAGGTCGGGCTTGGCGAACTCCTCGTAGCTCTGCGTGGCATCCGGCGTTACGGTTACGGAGAGCACCTTGCGCTTCTCCCCGCGGTTGACGGCAGCAACCGTCCCGCTGACAGGCGACGTGAAGAGGACACGCTCGCTGTACTTGTTGAAGAACAGCGGCGTACCGGCTTTCACCTCATCGCCTACCTTAACCAGCAACTTGGGAGTCACGCCTTCGAAATCGAGCGGCGAGAGGGCATACTCCGAAGCCTGCGGCGCGTCGGCCAGAGACTCCTGGGCCTTTCCCCGGAGATTGATGTCGAGACCCTTGCGTAGTGTAATGATTTTCGACATGGTTAAAGATTTTGATTGTTATGTTTGGATATTTTTGGGTTAAATTTCGGGCCGGTTTTTGTTGTTAGCCTGCTAACAGCATAATTCGCGTGCGAAAGTACGAATTTTTTCCGAAAAATCCGTATGCATTATCTATTATTTTTTAATTTACTTAAAATTCGTACTTTTGTCGCAATGACTGCCCAATTCGTCAACATACACACCCACCGCCCGACAGGCCGGGGCATCGAGCTCCGCACCGCCGGCATCCACCCGTGGGACGCAGACAAAGAGGACATTGCCGCACTCGGCACGCTCCCGGCAGACGTACAGGCCATCGGCGAGACGGGTCTCGACTACGCCCGCGGCGCCGGGCGCCAGCGCCAGCTAGCCGCCTTCCGCGCCCAGCTGGCGCTGGCGCGCGAACGGCGGCTGCCCGTAGTGCTGCACTGCGTCAGGGCCTTCGAGCCCGTCATGCTGGAACTGGCCGCCCGCGAGCCCCGTGCCGTCATCTTCCACGGGTTCATCGGCTCGCCCGAGCAGGCACGCCGCGCACTGGAGAAAGGCTACTACCTCTCGTTCGGCGTGCGGACGTTCTCGTCGCCCAAGACCATGGAGGCGCTGCGCGAAACGCCCTCCGGGCAACTCTTCCTCGAAACCGACGACAGCGACACCGGCATCGAAGAGGTCTACGCGCACGCGGCAGCGGTGAGAGGCACCACCGTCGAAGCCCTGAAACGGGCGACGACCGAAAATTACGAACGGATATTCGCCCCGCAAAATGGATAACTGGCTTGAACGCACCGAGCTGCTGCTCGGCAAGGAAAAACTCGGCCTGCTCCGGCAGGCGCACGTGCTCGTCGTAGGACTGGGCGGCGTGGGCGCCTATGCCGCCGAAATGGTCGCCCGGGCGGGCGTGGGACGCATGACCATCGCCGACGCCGACGCCGTGGCGCCGAGCAACATCAACCGCCAGCTGGTGGCCCTGCATTCGACCGTAGGCCGGCAGAAGGCCGAGGTGCTCGCCGACCGGCTGCGGGACATCAACCCCGCGATCGGGCTGACCATCGTCAACCGCTACATCCGGGACGAGGAGACCTACACGCTGCTCGACGCCGCCGCATACGATTTCGTGGTGGACGCCATCGACACCCTCTCGCCCAAGCTGGCGCTGATAAAGGGGGCCCTCGACCGTTCGCTGCCGCTGGTCAGCTCGATGGGCGCCGGCGCCAAGACCGACCCCACGAAGATGGAGATCGCCGACATCTCGAAGACCCACCACTGCCCCCTGGCGCACATGCTCCGCAAGCGGCTGCACAAACTGGGCGTCCGCAGCGGCTTCAAGGCGGTATTCTCGCCCGAGGCGATGCGCGAGGGGGCGATGATCCTCTGCGACGAGCAGAACAAGAAGTCGAACGTCGGCACGATCTCCTACATCCCGGCGCTGTTCGGCATCGGCTGCGCCTCGGTGGCGATCCGCACGCTGATCGGGGAAATGGACTGACAACAAAACCATAAAACACATACGCCAATGAAACCGAACATCGTATTTCTGGACGAGTACACCCTCGGGGGTGCCGACCTGACCCGCCTGCACGAGCTGGGCCGGTACACGGGTTACAGCACGACCGCGCCGGACGAGGTCGCCAATCGCTGCCGCGATGCCGAAATCGTCATCACCAACAAAGTCGTGATGCGCCGCCAGACGCTCGCCGCACTCCCCGGGCTGCGCCTGATCTGCATAGCCGCCACGGGCATGAACAACATCGACCTCGACGCCGCGGCCGAGCTGGGCATCGCCGTCAGGAACGCCGCGGGCTACTCGACGCACTCCGTAGCCGAAACCACCCTCGGGGCGGCCATCGCCCTGCGGCGGCACGTCGTCTACTACGACCGCTATGTCAAGAGCGGCGCTTACTCGGCCGCCGGGCAGCAGTTCCACTTCGCCAAACCCACGCACCAGCTCTACGGCTCGAAGTGGGGCATCGTGGGGCTCGGCGCCATCGGACACGAAGTGGCGCGGCTCGCCGCGGCCTTCGGCTGCGAGGTACGCTACACCTCGACCTCGGGCACCGTGCGCGAAGAGCCCTACCCCGCCGTGTCGCTTCCCGAACTGCTGGGCTGGGCGGATACGGTCTCGGTGCACGCGCCGCTGAACGACCGCACGCGGGGGCTGATCGGCGCCCCGGAGCTGGCCGTGATGAAGCAATCGGCCATCCTCGTGAACGTCGCCCGCGGCGGGATCGTCGACGAGGCGGCACTGGCCGAAGCCCTCGACCGGGGATCGGTCGCAGGCGCCGCGCTCGACGTATTCTCGCACGAGCCGCTGGCCGCGGACAACCCGCTGCTGGACATCCGCGAACCCGACCGGCTGCTGCTCTCGCCCCACAACGCATGGTCGCCGCGCGAAGCCGTCGACGTGCTGGTAGGCTGCATCGCGGAGAATATCGAAGAATTCTGCAAGGCCCGATAGCCATGGAAGGAATGGAAACGGCAAGCCCCGGCGCCGCAACGGCCGCCCCGACGCCGGACGAACGCCGGCAGCGGGTTTTCGACTGGCTCGACGCCCGCGGCATCGCCTACACGTGGTACGAACACCCCGAGGCACCGACCATCGAGGCCGCACGCCGCTACTGGCGCGACGACGGGTCGAAGCACTGCAAGAACCTCTTTTTCCGCAACCACAAAGGCAACCGCCACTACCTCGTATGTTTCGACTGCGAACGGAACCTGGCCATCCACGACCTGGAACACCGCCTGAGGCAGGGCAAACTGTCGTTCGCTTCGGAGCAGCGCATGGAGCGCTGGCTGGGGTTGCGTCCCGGTTCGGTGTCGCCCTTCGGGCTGATCAACGACCCGGCCAGGCACGTGCACCTGTTCCTCGACGCCAGCCTGCAACGGCTGCCGGCCTACTCGTTCCACCCCAACGACAACCGGGCGACGGTGGTGATCTCCCGTGAGGAGTTCCTGCGTTACCTGGCGGCCGTAGGCAACGCCTACGAGTTCATCGAGCTCTACTGACCCGCCCATGCGGTATATCGAAACCAAAACGATCCTCTCGAAGCTGCGGACGGCCGATCGGTGGTTCGGCATCACCTACAACATGAACCTCTACCGGGGATGCCAGCACGGGTGCATCTACTGCGACACGCGCAGCGACTGCTACGGGATCGGGGACATCGCCCAGATAGCCGTGAAGCGCAACGCGCTGGAATTGCTGCCCGCCGAGCTGCGTGCCCGGCGGAAAAAACGCGCCACGATCGGCACGGGGTCGATGAACGACCCCTACATGCCCGTCGAGCGCGAGCTGCGGCTGACACGCCGGGCACTGGGCATGATCGCCGACGAGCGTTTCCCGGTGCATGTCATCACCAAGAGCTCCCTGGCGGAGCGCGACGCCGACATCCTGCAGGAAATTTCCGCCACCTACGCGGCGGTGAGTTTCACCGTGACCTGTGCCGACGACGCGCTCAGCGTCCGCACGGAACCCGGCGCCCCGGCCTCTTCGGAGCGGTTCCGCGCAATGGCGGCACTGGCTGCCAAGGGCATCTATACGGGTGTCACGATGATGCCGCTGCTGCCGCTGATCAACGACACGCGGGAAAATGTCGAAGCCATCGTCCGCCGGGCGAAGGACGCGGGGGCGTCGTATATCCTCCCGATGTTCGGCGTGACGCTCCGCAGCGGGTCGAGGGAGCATTTCCATGCCGCCCTGGAGCGCGGGTTCCCCGGGCTGAAAGCACGTTACGAAGCCTGTTTCGGCAACCGCTACGAATGCTTCGACCCGAACTGCCGGGCGCTGGACGACACGTTCCGCAACCTGTGCGCAAAGCTGGGCATAGCCACCCGGATGGAGTTCTACCGGCCTGCATCTGCGCAGCAGCAAACGCTCTTTTAATTCCCGGAATTTGCCACGCTCCAAATAAGGGTTTATCCCGACACGTCACCCCTGACAAAAAACACCCCGGAATCGACATTCCGGGGTGTTTTACTGAAAAGGCCGGCTATTTCATCTCCACGAGCGCCTTGCCGGTCATCTCGGCGGGCTGCTCCAGCCCCATCAGGCGGAGCACCGTCGGCGCGACGTCGGCCAGGATGCCGTCGCGCACCGACTTCACGCGGTCGGAAACGACCACGATGGGTACGGGGTTGAGCGAATGCGCCGTATTGGGCGTACCGTCGGCATTGACGGCGTTGTCGGCATTGCCGTGGTCGGCGATCATGACGACCTCGTAACCGTTCTCCTTAGCAGCCTCGACAACTTTGGCGACGCACCCGTCGACGGCCTTCACGGCCTTCACGATGGCATCGTAGACGCCCGTATGGCCGACCATGTCGCCGTTGGCGAAATTCAGGCAGATAAAGTCGAACTTCCGCTCGCCGAGCACAGCAACCAGTTTATCAGCGACTTCCGGAGCGCTCATCTCGGGTTGCAGGTCATAGGTGGCCACCTTGGGCGACGCGACGAGGATGCGCTCTTCGCCCGCGAACTCCGCCTCGCGGCCGCCGTTCAGGAAGAACGTCACGTGGGCATATTTCTCGGTCTCGGCGATGCGCAGCTGCCGCAAGCCCTGCTTCGAAACGAACTCGCCGATGGTGTTGGGCACGTTCTCCTTGTCGAAGAGGATGTGCAGCCCCGTGAACTTGGCATCGTAGGGGGTCATGCAGCAATAGTAGAGGGGCATGGTGTGCATCCCCTCTGCGGGCATGTCCTCCTGCGTCAGCACGATGGTCAGCTCCTTGGCGCGGTCGTTGCGGTAGTTGAAAAAGACCACCACGTCGTTGGGGCGGATCATGCCGACGGGCTGCCCGTTCTCGTCGATGCGCACGAAAGGCTTGATGAACTCGTCCGTAACGCCCTCGTCATAGGATTTCTGGACGGCTTCGACCATGTCCGACGAACGCTCGCCGATGCCGCTGACCAGCGCGTCGTAGGCGACCTTGACACGTTCCCAGCGCTTGTCGCGATCCATCGCGTAGTAGCGCCCGATCACCGTGGCGATCTTGCCCGTCGTGGCTGCGAGGTGCTTTTCGAGGTCGGCGACGAACCCCTTGCCGCTGTGCGGGTCGGTGTCGCGGCCGTCCATGAAGCAGTGCACGAAGGTATTTTCGAGGCCGTAGGCCGCCGAGATGTCGCACAGCTTGAAAAGGTGCTCGAGCGACGAGTGCACGCCGCCGTCCGACACGAGGCCCATGAAATGCATGTTCACGCCGTTCTTTTTGGCATGTTCGAACGCTGCCTTGACCTCGGGGTTCTCCAGGATCGAATTGTCGCGGCAGGCGCGGTTGATCTTCACCAGATCCTGGTAGACCACGCGGCCGGCGCCGATATTGAGGTGCCCGACCTCCGAGTTGCCCATCTGGCCGTCGGGCAGGCCGACGTTCTCGCCGTCGGTGCGCAGCTCGGCATGGGGATATTTCGCCGTCATGGCCGAGATATATTCGGGATGGACGGTCGAAATGATATCGGCCTTGTCGTGGCGGCCGTTGCCCCAGCCGTCGAGGATCATCAATAATACCTTGTTATTCATAATTATCCGGTTTTTAACTATTCTTTTACTTTACCTGGGCCATAATCAGCTCCACGGCCTTGTCGATGGCGGCCTGCAGCCCGTCGGGGTTCTTGCCGCCCGCCGTGGCGAAGAACGCCTGTCCGCCGCCGCCGCCCTGCATCAGCTTCGCAGCCTCGCGCACCACGGCACCGGCGTTCACGCCCTGGGCCGTGATCTCGTCGCCGAGCATCACCGTCAGCATGGGTTTGCCGTCGTTGACCGACCCCTGCACGAACACCAGTTTCGGGGAGCGGGCACGCAGGTTGTAGGCCAGGTCTTTGACGAACTCGGGCGTACGATCGGTCTGCGTGGCGATGAGCTGCACCCCGTGGCGCTCGGGCGTCGAGGAGATGATCTTCTCGGCCCACTGTGCGACCTGCTCGCGGCGCATGGCCTCGACCTCCTTCGAAAGCGTCTCGTTACTCTCGAACATCTTCTTTACGGCCTGCAGCACCTGCGGGTTGTGGAGGTATTCGCTGATATCGCGCATCGTATCCTCGGCGGCGTAGATGATCTTCTCGGCCTGTTCGCCCGTGACGGCTTCGATGCGGCGCACGCCGGCCGAGATGGCGCTCTCGGTCAATATCTTGAAGAACCCGATGTTACCCGTGGCGCTGGTGTGCGTGCCGCCGCAGAGCTCGACCGACGTACCGAAGCGCACCATGCGCACCTTGTCGCCGTACTTCTCGCCGAAGAGCATCATGGCACCGCATTTCTCGGCCTCCTCCTTGGTGGCCTCGCGGTTCTCCTCCAACGGGTAGTTGGCGCGCACGGCGCGGTTGACGAGCATCTCGACCTGGCGCAGCTCGGCGGGGGTCATCTTCTGGAAATGCGAAAAGTCGAAGCGCAGGATCTCGGGCGTCACCATCGAACCCTTCTGCTCGACGTGCGATCCCAGCACCTTGCGCAGCGCCTCGTGCATGAGGTGCGTCGCGGTGTGGTTGTTGGCCGCGGCCTGGCGTTTGGCAGCGTCCACGACGGCCGTGAACTCGGCCGCAGGGTTTTCGGGAAGCTCCTTGACGATATGGATAATCAGTCCGTTTTCCTTTTCGGTAGCCACGACGGCGATGCGCTCGTTGGCATTCTCGATATAGCCGATGTCACCGATCTGGCCGCCCGAATTGCCGTAAAACGGCGTGCGGTCGAAGACCAGCTGGTAGGAGGTCTTGCCTTTGGAGGTCACGCGGCGGTAACGGGCGATCTTCACCCGCTCGGTCAGCGTGTCGTAGCCCGTGAAGACGCTCTCGCGAATGGGGAACAACTCCACCCAGTCGTCGGTATCGACGGCCGCGGCGTTGCGCGAACGCTCCTTTTGTGCCTGCAACTCGGTTTCAAAGGCTGCCAGGTCAACGCCGACGCCCTGTTCGCGGGCGATGAGCTCCGTCAGGTCGATCGGGAACCCGAACGTATCGTAAAGTTCGAAGGCGTCCTTGCCCGAGATCAGCTCGCGCCCTTCCCTGCGGGTCTTTTCGACCACGCCGTCCAGCAGGCTGATGCCCGTGGCCAGCGTACGCAGGAACGAGGCCTCCTCCTCCTCGATGACCTTTTCGATCAGCGCCTGCTGGGCCTTCAGTTCGGGGAACTGGCCGCCCATCTGCTCCACCAGTCCGGGAACCAGCCGGCAGATCGTAGGCTCCGTAAAGCCGAGGTAGGTATAGCCGTAGCGCACGGCACGGCGCAGGATGCGGCGGATGACGTAGCCGGCCTTGACGTTCGACGGCAGCTGCCCGTCGGCGATCGAGAAGGCGATGGCACGCAGGTGGTCGGCGATGACGCGCATCGCCACGTCGCACTTCGCGTCGGCGCCGTAGGTCTTGCCCGAAAACTGCGAAATACGCTGGATCGTAGGCTGGAACACGTCGGTGTCGTAGTTCGATTTCTTGCCCTGGAGGATCATGCAGAGGCGCTCGAAGCCCATGCCGGTATCGACGTTGCGCGCCGGAAGCTCCTCCAGCGAGCCGTTGGCCTTGCGGTTGAACTGCATGAACACGAGGTTCCAGATCTCGATCACCTGCGGATGGCCCGCATTGACCATCCCGCGTCCCGGTTTGGAGGCGATCTCCGCCTCGTCGCGCAGGTCGAAATGGATCTCCGAGCAGGGGCCGCAGGGGCCGGTCTCGCCCATCTCCCAGAAATTGTCGTGCTTGTTGCCGCGGATGATATGGTCTTCGGGCAGAAACTGCTTCCAGTAGTCGTAGGCCTCCTGGTCAAAGGGCACGCCGTCCTCCTCGGAGCCTTCGAAAACCGTGGCGTACATGCGGTCGGCGGGAAGTTTGTAGACGCCGTGGAGCAGCTCCCACGCCCATTCGATCGCCTCTTTCTTGAAGTAATCGCCGTAAGACCAGTTGCCCAGCATCTCGAACATCGTATGGTGGTAGGTGTCATGCCCCACCTCCTCCAGGTCGTTGTGCTTGCCCGAAACGCGCAGACACTTCTGGGTGTCGGCTGCACGCGGATATTTGCGGGGCGCATTGCCCAGGAAAATATCCTTGAACTGGTTCATGCCCGCGTTGGTGAACATCAGCGTGGGATCCCCCTTGACGACCATCGGTGCCGAAGGCACGATCACATGGCCCTTGCTCTCGAAGAAGTCCAGAAAGGCCCGGCGAATTTTATTCGATTCCATATATAAGATTTTATCCGATTTCCACGTTTGTGATTTCGGGTTGCAAAATTACACAATTAAAGTTAAATTTGCATCCTATTAACCGGAGTTTTTTCCGCAATGAAGCAAAAAGGGCAGAGATTCGACACGCAGGCGCTGACACAGGAAGCGCAGGCGCTGACGCGCGACGTGGTCACGGCACCTTTCCGCCTGCGCACCTACCGCCTGATCCGGAAAATACTCATCGGCTTCATCCTCGTCTCGATCGCCAACGTGCTCTTCTCGTACTTCTTCTACACCCCCAAGATGTACCGCATCATCCGCGACAACCGCGACCTGGTGATCAAGTACCGCATCCTGCAAGACCGCATCCGCACCTCGCAGCGGCGCGTGGACGAAATCCGCCACCGCGACAACTACGTCTACCGCTCGCTCTTCTCGACCGACACGATGACCCTCGACGGCGTGTGGCAGCCCTATCCCGACACCAAATACGCCGCGCTGGCCGGGGACGACTTCGCCCCGCTGATGGTCGGCACCTGGAAACAGCTCGATGCGCTGGCCCGCATACTCTACCTCGAATCGGTGTCGTTCGACGAATTGCAGGCATTCGCCCGCGACAAGGAGAAGATGTCGTCGGCGATCCCGGCCATATGGCCCATCGACCGCTCAGCGCTGCACAACGACCATATCGGCGCCTTCAACATGCGGCGCATGCACCCCGTGCTGGGGTATATCCGCCCCCACAAGGGCATCGACCTGGGCTGCGACCGCGGCACGCCGGTCTACGCCACGGGCGATGCCGTGGTGGAGGTCGCCTCCTCGGGGGGCAACGGCGGATACGGGCGCATGGTGCTGCTGAACCACGAATTCGGCTACAAGACCCGCTACGCGCACCTGAGCAAAATCCTCGTGCAGCCGGGCGAACGGGTCGCCCGCGGGCAGGTCATCGCCGAAACGGGCAATACGGGCATCTCCTCGGGCCCCCACCTCCACTACGAGGTGATCCACAAGGGCATGCCGGTGAACCCGATCAACTATTTCAACCGCAACATGACCGCCGCGGAATACGACGCACTCATGGAGAAGATGCGCGATACGAACTTCGAAAAGCTCTGACATGGCAGGAAAGAAAGACCTGGAGCGGCTCCGCAGGCGTAAGCGCCGCAAACAGAACATCATACGCGCGACGGTGCACTTTTTCGTGTGGGCCGGAGTCGCCGTGCTCTACTACGTCGGGTTCTCGCTCTTCTTCGACACCCCCGTGGAGTACGAGCTCAAACACTCGACCGACCGCCTGCGCCGCGAATACGCCGCACTCACCCAGCGGTACGACTCGCTCACGACCGTCATGCACAACCTCTCCGCGCGCGACCGCAACGTCTTCCGCATCCTCTTCGAATCGGATCCCTACGACTTCGATTCGGAATACGAACGCCGGCAGGCCGTCACCTACGAAAACATCTTCAACCGTTCGTCGCGGCGGCTCAAGCTCGAACTGCGCGAACGGGTCGCCGACATGGAGAAGCGGCTCGACGAGCTGAACGCCTCGTACCTCGACCTGCAGGCGCATATCGATTCGGCGGGCAGCGGCTGCAACAACATCCCGGCCATCCAGCCCGTGATAAACAAGCAGTTGACGCTGCTCACGGCCTCGTACGGCATGCGCATACACCCCTTCTACAAGACCCTGCAATCGCACCAGGGCGTGGACTACACCATCCCCGAGGGGTCGCGCGTCTTCGCCACGGCCGACGGCGTGGTGCGCGACGTGGCGCTGCGCAACTCCACGTCGGGGCAGACGGTCGTGATCGACCACGGCAACGGCTACGAGACTTCGTACAGCCACCTCTCGAAGATCAACGTCCGCAAGGGCCAGCGCGTGAGCCGCGGCGAGATCATCGCCCTCTCGGGCGACACGGGCCTTTCGCTCTCGCCCCACCTCCACTACGAAGTGCGGCTGAACGGCATGCGCGTCGATCCGATCCACTACTTCTTCATGGAACTCACCCCCACCGAATACCAGCGCCTGATGCGCATCGCGCAGTCGGGCATGCAGTCGTTCGACTAAAAACATAAGGAGATGGGAAACGACTGGACAAAGGATTTCGGCTTTGCGCGCGAAGAAATTTTCCGCAGCGAAGAAACGCTCCGCACAATCCGCCATATCCGTGCCTCATGGGGCGGCGAACCGGAGTTCCTCTGGGAGAAATTCCCGGACTACGCCGTTTTCCGGCGGCAGGACAACGCCAAATGGTATGCCGTGATATTGACGGTGCAGGCCGGCAAACTCGGCCTCGCGGACGAGGGGCGGACAGAGATTCTCGACATCCGGGCCGATGCGGAGACCATGGCGCGGTCGCTGGACTTCGAACATTATTTCCCCGGGTACCATATGAATAAACGCACGTGGCTCACCGTACGGCTGGACGGCAGCGTACCCTTCGGGGAAATCGCCCCGCTGATCGCCCGCAGTTACGAACTGGCCGGGAAAAAGTAGCCCGTCATGCAAATCCGACTCATCCTGCTCGACTTCGACGGCACGCTGGCCGACACACGGCGCGCCAATACGCTCGCCTATGTGTCCACACTGCGCGAGGCGGGCTATACGCTCACCGAGGAGGAGTATGCGGCAAAGTATTTCGGTATGCGGTGCAACGAGTTCCTGACCCGTTACGGCATCGCCGACCCCGGGGAGCGCGAGCGGCTGCGGCTGCGCAAGATCGCGCTCTACCCCGCGTTCTTCGACACCGTGCGGCTCAACCGCCCGCTGTGGGAGTTCTGCAGGCAGTTCCGGGCGCAGGGCGGCCGCGTATGGATCGTATCGACAGGCAGCCGCGCCAACATAGACAACGCCATGCGCCACCTGGGGATCACGGTCGCGGGACAGCGGACGGGGAGCACGGGTGCGGCAACCTCGGGTGCGGCGGGCAGAGACTTGACAGGTGCGGATGAGGCATGGCTCCGGACAGCCGGCACGGCAACGATAGATGCAGGTACGCCAGCACACGCAACAGTCACCCCCGAGCCCGGCGAAGGGCCGAACGGCTCCGTGGACGGCATACTCTCGGGCGCCGACGTCGAACACAGCAAGCCCGCCCCGGACTGTTTCCTGGAGGCCATGCGGCGCGAGGGCTGTACGCCGCAGGAAACGCTGATCTTCGAGGACTCCGAAATCGGGCTCGAAGCGGCCCGCCGCAGCGGAGCGGCCTATTTCAGGGTAACGCTCTGACCATCGCGCCCAGGCCGTTCCCGGCATCCTGTATCCGGCATCCTGCACCCGACATCCGACGTCCGGCACCCGACATCCGGCTCCCTGTATCCTGTATCCTGTATCCTGTATCCTGCATCCTGCGTCCTGCACCTCGCACCCGGCACCCGGCACCCGGCACCCGGCACCCGCTGCCGGACGCACTCATTCCTCCGCGCCGTCCCCAACAGCATCCATCCGGCCGATCTTCCACAACCGAGCCATGTAATTTCCGGGAGTAATCACCATCCGGCAGCGGAACTCGTCCGCCCCCGTCACGACACAGCCGGTCAGCGCTTGCAGATCACGTTGAAATCGCAGTACTTGCAGGTATCGGCATCCTCGCACTGGCGGAACGGAACCGAGGCGTCGTAGAGTTCGGCGAGCTGCGCGCGCAACAGTTCCTCGAAACGCTCGCGGTAAAGCGTATAGCGCGCCCCCTTCACCCCCGTTTGCTTGTCATCCAGCTGCGGCGAATAGCCGGGGCGGTTCATGTTGCGGACGTAATAGAGTGCCGGTTCGACGTCGCAGCCGCGCGACCGGTGCAGCATCATCGCGTAGAGCAGCGTTTGCAGGATGTTCGAAAGGCGTTGTTTGCCCGTGCCCGTGAACAGGCTCTCCACGCCGTCGAATTCGAGATGCGGCGCCCCGGTCTTGTAGTCCACCACCCTCAGCGCCCCGTCGTCGAGCGTGTCGATACGGTCGGCGATGCCGGCGAATTTCATCTCCAGGTCGCGCCCGCCCGCGCGGAAGCGGAACGGATAGGCTACGGGCTCCTCCAGCCCCGACACGGCGAAAGCATCGTGCGCAGCGTCGTAGGGCATCACCCCGCCCCGCAGGTAACGGATCACGATGTCCTTCACCAGCAACAGGTTGCCCGAATAATCCTCGGCCGTGGCATGTTTATCCTGCAAATAGTTCTCGTTGATGGCCGCCTCGACCGCCTGCGCCACTTCGCCCGTACGGATCATCGCACGCAGGGTTTCACCGGGATGCGCCTCGCCCGCGATGCGGGCGTAAAGCGTCTGCACGGCGGCATGGAGGATCGTTCCGAACATCGGGGCGTCGACCTCCTCGGAAATTTCGTCATCGGCCTCCAAGCGGGCTATGGAATGGAAATAGAAGCGCAAGGGGCAGGCCACATAGCGGAAAAAAGCCGTCGGCGAGAGCGTCGCCGGGCTTTGGGCGTCGACGAAACGCTCCAGCCGGGCCATCACCCCTTCGTCCTTGGGCACCTCGATCGGCGCCGTTTCGGCCAGGTTGACGTCCACCCCCACTTCGACCTTGCGCACGTCGAAGCCGCTCTCGTAGTCCAACTGGTAGATATAGCGGCTCGGCTCGCCCGTCGACTTGTCGTCGGCGTGCGAGCAATAGAGCATGTGGACGGTCTTGGCGCGCTGGATCAGGCGGTAGAAATAGTAGGCATAGACGCCCTCGTGGTGCTCGGGCGTGGGCAGCTCGTAGGCCGCACGCAGGTTGTAGGGGATGAACGACGCCTGCGCCATATGGTTGCCGGGGAAATTGTCGTCGTTCATCGAAAGGATGATGACGTTTTCGAAATCGAGGTTGCGGGTCTCAAGGATCCCCATGATCTGGATGCCCTCCAGCGGCTCGCCCTCGAACGGGATGCGCAGCGTCTGCAAGTGCCGGCGCAGCAGCGAGGTGTAGACCTCGGCCGTAAGGTCGATATCGCACTCGTCGAGCGAGTTGCGCAACTTGGTGACCTGCTCGGCGATGACCGCCAGGAATTCGACCCGCTGCCGTGCGTCGTCGCCCTGGTAGGGCTGGCGCGCCACGGCGGCGACCACGTCCAGCATGTAGTCGGACAACTCGCGCCACGTCGCGGCGGGCGTAAAGATCCGTTTCAGCAGTTCGTTGCGGCCCAGCCACGCGGCATCGACCGAAATGCGGCGGTCGCGGACGATCTCCTCGTGCATCGTGCGCGTGAGTGCGGCATCGCACTCGGCCACATAGGGGTGTGCGAGGATGCCGGCGACGTCGGCATGGTAGAACGTGCAGCCGTCGCCCTTGCGGCGGCGGTGGTTCTGCAACTCCACCAGACGCTCGACGAACGTGTAGGCCAGGCTCTGCCGCAGGGGGAAGCCCATCGTCACGTTCACCCGTCCGATATCGGCGGGCAGGGCGTACAGCAGCGGCAGCAGCAGGTTCTCGTCGGTAAGCACCACGGCGGTCTCCTTGCCCAGCGCGGGCCTGGCGCCCGCGGCGATGCCGGGGTCTTCCTCCCTGCGGCGGCGGGCAAGGTCGGCGAGGATCGCCGCGGCATACTTGCACTGCACGGCGTTCGAGACGGCGGCGACCGACACGATCTGCTTCTCCCCCCGCATGTTGTCGTGCCGAAGTTCCGTGCGGGGCGGGAACTGCGCCACGTTCGAACGCACGAACATACCCGCCTCCTGTTCGGGGTCGTCCTTATAATAGGAGTCGTAGTCCCAGTAAAAATCGGTTTCGGCCGCCGTGGCGAGGAACCCGAAAAGGCGCTTCTCGCACTCGGAAAGGGCGTTGAACCCCGCCACGACATAACGCCGGGGCTCGGGGAAGGCGAACCCGCCCCCGCGGATGCGGTCGGCGGCGGCGCGCTGCACCATGCCGTTGTAGGCGATGCCGAGCGACGAGAGACGCTCCCGGAAGCGGCGGTAGATGGGGCCGAGGGTCTTCCAGATCGCCAGGAAACGGCGTTTCTCCTCCGAAAGGTCGGCCTGCTCGCCGAACGAGGACCAGAACGAAAGGATGCGCAGCTGCGCGGGCGTGAGGTAGGAAATATCGGCTTCGATCTCCTTGATCTCCGAGATGTTGCGGAACAGCATCTGCGCGTCGATCAGGTATTTGTCGATCGTATCGAAGTCCGTGAGGAGCATGTCGCCCCAGAAATAGAACTTGTCGAAAGGTTCGTTGTGGTAGGCCGAGTAGACTTTGTAGAGCTCGGTGATGAGCCGCACGCGGTCGCCCGTATGCAGCCCCGATATTTCGCCCGTCAGGTCGTCGATCGTCACCCATTCGGGCTGCCACATCGGACGCCCGGCGATACGCCCCAGGGCATCGACGAAAAACAACCGCGCACGCCGCGACGGGAAGAGCACCGCCCGATCGGACAGTCCCTCGCCATAGCGCGCATACAGGTCGGCGGCCACCTCCTCCAGAAATCCCTTCATAGCAGTTCGGACAGCCCCGGAAACGCATCCGGCGGTATCGTCCGCCCGGAATCCGGAAGCCCCCTTCGCATTATTGTTCCATGAGACTATTCTACGTGGCTGATCTCACCGCCCATGAACTTGGCGCCGCCGCGCACGACGGCAGGCTGCCCCTTATAGGTAATACGGGCGTTGGTCGTGGTCTTGCCGATGAACCGGTCGGTGATCCACAGCGACACGTCGGCCTTGCTCTGGGCATTGACCTCGGCCGACATCACCTCCAGCCCCGAGGCCGCGACCCTGCCCGTCGAGGCGAACAGCGTCAGGTAGCCCGCCTTGCCGGTGAGCGTCGCGCTGCTGCCGCCCGTGAGCTCCATCCTGAGATCTTTGACATCGAACGCCGCCGTGAGCGACGCCTTGCGCCCCAGGGTCAGGTCGAGCAGCACCGCATCCACCGTTCCCTCGAACACGGCTGCGGCGCCCGACAGCGAAACGGACTGCAACGTATTGTAATAGACCGTCACCTGGGTGCGGTCGGGACGGCGCGAATCATACTTCTCGCTGATACGCAGGGTTTTGTCCTTCACCTCGGCGCGGAATTTCGAAGTATAGGAGCCTTTCGTGTCGTATACGATCTTGGGGGCCTCGGTGTCGGGGACTTTCACGAATTTGATATCCAGGTCGGCATCCACCGCGACGGCCTCGAACGTGGTCAGCCACTCGTTATGTTCCGTAGGACTTGCGGCACCCGCCTCCTGTGCACGGCCGGAGGCTGCGAAGAGCAGCATCACGGCGCTCAGAATCATCTTCTTCATACATTGTAGGTTTAAATACGTCGCTAAAATACAAAATTATTGCGAACCCCGGTTTGCCGTTCGGGATTTGTTTTGTACTTTTACTACCTAAAACGACATTTCGGACAGTGAGGGCGAGAATTCTGAATGCAAGCGCAGGGTCGGGCAAGACCTACCAGTTGGCGTACAAATACGTGCGCGACGTGGTCGAACAGCCCGGCATTTACCGCCACATCCTCGCCGTGACCTTCACCAACAAGGCCACCGAGGAGATGAAATCGCGCATCCTCAAGGAGATCCACCTGCTGGCCTCGGGACAGCCGAGCTCCTACCTCGACAACCTCTGCCGCGAATTGTCGCTCGATGCCGCCACGGTGCGCCGACGAGCCCGGGAGGTGCGGTCGAAGATCCTGCACGACTATTCGCGCTTCACGGTGCTGACGATCGACACCTTCTTCCAGCGCATCCTGCGCGCCTTCATCAAGGAGCTGGGCATCGACCTCAATTACAACGTCGAGATCGAAACGGCCTCGGTGCTGACCAAGAGCGCCGACACGCTCATCGAGCAGATCACCACCGACCGCGACCTGCAGCGCTGGCTCACGGACTTCGTGCAGGAGCGCATCGACGAAGGCAAGAAATGGGACATCCGCGACGGCATCCTCACGCTGGGCGGCGAGCTGTTCAAGGAGAAAAACAAGGACGCACTCTCGGCGGCCCGCCCGCGCGAGGAACTGGCGCGTATCGTGGGCGAAGCCACGGCGCACGCCGCGGCGACCAAAAAACGGATGCAGGACGCTGCGGCCGAAGCCGTACGGATCATCGGGGACGCAGGCGCCTCGGTCGCCGACTTTCCCTACAAAGGCTCGGGCTTCGCGGCCTATTTCTACGCCGTGGCGGGCGGCAGCTTCGAGCGCTACGGAAGCCGCGCAGGGGCGGCCTGCACCCGGGACGAGGCGTGGGGAAAACCCGGCAGCACGGCACAGGGGCTGCGTTCCCGGCTGCAACCCCTGCTGCGCGAAATGTGCGGCCTCTACGATGAGAACGTCCGCGCGTGGAACACCTGCGACCTGCTGCGCGAGAACTACCGCAGCTTCGCACTGCTCTCCGACCTCTATGCCAAGGTGCAGCAGATGTGCGACCAGGAAAACATGATGCTCCTCTCGGAGACCAAATACATCCTCTCGGAATTCATCGGCCACAACGACGCGCCGTTCATCTACGAGAAGGTCGGCAACCGCTTCGAACACTTCATGATCGACGAATTCCAGGACACCTCCGTGAAGGAGTGGGAGAATTTCCTGCCCCTGCTGCAAAACGCCATGGCGCAGAGCGAGGCGACCTCGGTGCTGATCGTGGGCGACATCAAGCAGTCGATCTACCGCTGGCGGGGCGGCGACTGGAAAATACTCCACTCGCAGGCGCAGCGGGCGCTGGGCGCGGACAGCACCGAACTGGTCAACCTCACGGAAAACTACCGCAGCCTGCCCGCCGTGGTGGATTTCAACAACAAGGCCATCGGCCGCGTGGTCGAAGCCGACAACCGGGCGCTCAACGCGACGCTGGACGAAGCCGCGGCGCGGGGCGACATGGACGCCCGCACCGCCGCCGGGCTGCGCGACACGCTGCGAGACGCCTACCGCGAACATGCGCAGACACCCCGCCGCCTGGGCGGGAGGCCGGGCTATGTTTCGGTGGAGACCTTCGCCGAACGGCCGCCCGTCGTGGAGCGCATCTGCGAGGTGCTGGACAAGGGTTTCCGTCCGTGCGACATCATGATCCTGGTGCGCGGGGCGACCGACGGCGCCAGGGTGGCCGCCGAGCTGCTGGATTTCAAACGCCGCAACGACGACCCGCGCTACCGGTTCGATGTGATGACGCAGGAAGCGCTGATCGTGGGCAACGCCCCCGTCAGTTCGTTCATCGCCGCGGCGCTGCGCCTGTCGCTCAACCCCGACGACTCGCTCAGCCGCGCCGTCTACAACCACTACCTCGGCCGCGGGTTCGACCGCCCGCTGCCCGGGGACGAACGCACCTTTTTCCGTTCGATCCGACTGCTGTCGCCCGAGGAGGCGTTCGAGCGGATCGTCATGCGCCACGCGCTGCACGACGACAGGCAGCAGACGGCCTACCTGCAAGCCATACACGAACAGATCATCGGCTTCTGCGCCAGCAAAATCGCCGACATCGCGCTGTTCCTCGACTGGTGGGAGCAGCAGGGGCAGAACCGGTCGCTGAGCGTCGACGAGAGCGCAACGACCGTCGAGATCACGACCATACACAAGGCCAAGGGGCTCGAAAAGCGCGTGGTGCTGATCCCCTGGTGCTCGTGGCAGCTCGATCCCAAGTCGGGCGGCAACGTGACGAACATCGTCTGGGCCGAGGCACAGGGCGATGCCGGCGCCGTCGGGCGCTTCCCGGTGAAATACAAGAAGGCGATGGCCGAATCGGGTTTCTCGGCGGAGTACTACCGCGAGCTGGTCTATTCGCACGTCGACAACATCAATCTGCTGTACGTGGCCCTGACACGCGCCGCCGAGTCGCTGCACGTCTTCATCCCCCGCAAGGGCGGCAAGAGCGTCGGCGGGCTGCTGCTGCAAAGCATCGGAGCCGACGGCGACAAAGCGCTGCTCGACGGCACCGAAGGGCGCCGCACCGCGACCGAGGAGGGCGAAAGGTTCGAATTCGGGCTCTTCACGGGCCCCGTACCCGGCGGCGGCAAAGCTTCCGACGGCAGGCACGTCGTGCTGGAGAATTACCCCACGGCACGCGCCGACCTGCGGCTGAGACTCCCCTCGCAACGTTATTTCGAGGAGGAGGACGAGGTGGAACTCTCGCCCCGCAACTTCGGCATCCTGATGCACAAGGCCTTCGAGGAGGCCGACGACCGGCAACAGATCTACGAGGCCGTACAGCGGATGCGGGACGACGGCACGCTGTCGCCCGGCGAAGCCGAAGCGCTGCGGGGGATGATCGCCCGGGCGCTGGCGCACCCCGTCGTGGGCGAATGGTTCGGGGGCGGCTGGCAGCGCGTGCGCAACGAGAACGAGATCATCGTCCCCGGCGCCGGGTCGACCCGGCGCCCCGACCGCGTGATGATCCGCGGCACGCGGGCCGTGGTCGTCGACTACAAGTTCGGAAACCGCGAACCCGGACGCTACCGCCGCCAGGTGGGCGAATACCTCGGCCTGCTGCGGCAAATGGGCTACACCGAATGCGAAGGGTACCTGTGGTACGTGAAACTGGGAGAGATCGAAAAAGTGGAAGGATAAGATGAACGAAACCATCGGCATCATACCGCGTGCGTTCCGCCGCCGGGGAGTGTGGGTCGCCTGCACGCTCCTGCTGCGCGCAGGGCTGAATTTCCTCGGGCTGGCCATGCTGCTGCCCGTGCTGGCGCTGGTGCTCGACCCCGGCAGCCTCGAGGGCGGCGGGGTGCTGGCACGCGCCTACGACGGGCTGGGCTTCGCCTCACAGCGCAGTTTCGCGCTGGCGGTCTGCGCGGCCGTGGTGGGCGTGATCGTCCTGAAGAGCCTGCTCGGGCTGTGGCTCGCCCGCGTCGAACGCAATTATATCTTCGCACTCTACCGCACGCTCTCGCGGCGGCTGCTCGTCACCTACCACGACCGGGGGCTGCCGTTCGTCAAGGCGTCGAACTCGGCCGTACTGGCCCGCAACGTCAACGTCGTCTGCCTGGCCTTCGCGGCGGGCGTGCTCAAACCCGCCGCCGCCATCGCCGCCGAGGCGATGCTGCTCGTGCTGCTGTTCGGGGCGCTGATGTGGTACACGCCCCTCGCGGCACTGCTCGCCCTGGCGGTCTTCCTGCCCTCGATCTGGCTCTATTACGGACTGGTGCGCAACCGCATCAACCGCTACGGGGAGCTGGAAAACAAGGCGCAGCGCGAAAAGGCGCGGCTCGTGGCCGAGACCTTCCGCGGCTATGCCGACATCGAGATCAACAATGCCTTCCCGATGATGCTCCGCCAGTTCGACCGGGCGATGGATCAGGTGATCCGCACGCGCCTGCGCGAAACGGCGATCGGGCTGCTGCCCCAGACCTTCACCGAGGTCGGGCTGGCCGTGGGCATGGCCCTGCTCGTGGCTCTGAGCCTCGGCGACGGCGACGGGCGGGCGCAAATGCTGTTCGGCGTATTCGCCGTGGCCGCACTGCGCCTGATGCCCTCGGTGCGCAACATCATGACCGGCTGGACGGCCATCAAATACAACCGCTACACGATCGGCATCCTGCGCGACGCCGCAGCGGACTGCCCCCCGGCGCCGGCTACCCCGAATCCGGGGAAAGCGGCCGCACGGAGCACCCGGGACTTCGCGGACACCGCCCCGGCCTGCGGGAAAACCCCGGAGGCAAGCCCAGTTCCCGGCACCTCGACAAATGCCCCGGGACAGCACAACACCCCGGAACAGCACACTTTCCCCGGACGGAGCGATACCGCAGAGTGCCGGGAGACGCCCGCCCCATCCGCCACTCCCGGCCCGCACAGCACACCCGCCACAACCGTTGCCGCCGGCAATTCCGGCACTCCCTGCAATCCCGGGAACCCCGCCGCCGATAGTATCCGCACCCCCGAAAAACTGCCCTTCAGCCGCGAGATCGCCGTGCGCGACCTTAGGTTCCGCTTCGCGGACGGCGGGCGCGAGCTTTTCCACGGCCTTTCGCTGACGATCCGCAAGGGCGAGCGCATCGGTATCCGCGGAGCCTCGGGCGCCGGGAAAACGACGCTCTTCAACCTGCTGCTGGGACTGTACGAGCCGACCGGGGGTGAAATCGTCATCGACGGCACGCCGCTTACGGCGGCCAACCGCCGGACATGGCAGAACCGCATCGGGTACGTCTCGCAGAGCCTCTTCATCGCCGACGGCAGCTTCGCGGCCAACGTCGCGCTGGGCATCCCCGCCGGGGAGGTCGACCGGGAGCGGGTCATGCAGGCGCTCCGCACGGCACAGCTCGGGGAGCTGGTCGCCGGGCTGGCGAAAGGGATCGACACCCACGTCGGGGAGTGCGGCTGCCGCCTCTCGGGCGGACAGCGCCAGCGCATCGGCATAGCCCGTGCGCTCTACCGGCAGGCCGACGTGCTTTTCTTCGACGAGGCGACCTCGGCGCTCGACAGCCGCACCGAAGAGGAGATCAACCGCTCGATCGCCGGGCTCGCGGCACGGGATGCCGGGCTGACATTGGTCGTCATCGCCCACCGCGAAAGCTCGCTCGAATACTGTAACAGGATCATAACGATAGGAGAATAAAACATGGAATACCTCATAGCCGGCATACGCATCGACATCCCGCACCGGTTCACGACAGGCGCCTTCGGCATGGCGCTGGCACCGTTCGCGGCCGGAAGCAAAACGGAAACGGACGCCGGCAGCAACCGTATGGCGGGCCCCGTGCCCGGAACGGCGACAACCGCAGCACCCTCCCCGTCGGAAACCCCGGGGACGGAAAGGAGTGCACCCCACCCTGCGACATCCCCGGCGGACACGGCACAACCAGACCTCATCCTGCGCACGGGACTGCTCGCCGGCGACACGGCCGGCTATTGCGAACTCGACGCATTCGACTTCACCGACGCCGATGCCGACTGCCGTTTCGGCCGCGACACGGAGGGCTACCTGCTTACCATGACACCCCGCGACGGCAGCGCCCCGGCACGGTTCCACAAAGCCTTCGGCAGCCCCGACGCCACGAGCGACATCACCCCGGAGCACAATCCGGCGCTGTTCCGCTTCGGGCTGTGGACGATGTTCAACATCGCCGCGCTGGAACGCCGGGCGGTAGCCGTACACTCGTCGGTGATCAGCCTGGACGGGCGCGCCGTACTCTTCCTCGGCGAATCGGGCACGGGAAAGAGCACCCACACGCGCCTGTGGCGCGAGCATATCCCCGGGGCACGCCTGCTCAACGACGACAGCCCGATCATCCGGATCGCCCCGGAAGGGGCTGCCGAAGCGGCAAGCGCTCCCGCGGCAGACACGATTCCCGCCCTGCAAGGCGTTCTCGCCTGCGGGTCGCCGTGGAGCGGCAAAACCCCGTGTTACCGCAACGTGAGCAATCCGATAGCGGGCATCGTGCGGCTTTCGCAGGCACCGCAGAACCGCATCCGCCGCCTGCGTCCCATCGAAGCCATCGGGGCGCTGCTGCCTTCGTGCCCGCCGTCGTTCGCACACGACGAGCGGCTGGAAGACGCCATCTGCCGCCTCGTATCCCAAATCGTGGCGCAAGTCCCCGTCTACCACCTCGAATGCCTGCCCGATGCCGCGGCAGCCCGTCTCTCCTGCCGCACGGTATTCGGTGACGACGCCCCAAACATCCTCCGCTGATGCTGCTGACCAACCGCCTTTTCTTCGAACAGGTCGAAGCGATGCTCGCCGAAGGACACGAAGTCCAGATCCGCATGAAAGGGCACAGTATGCGGCCGCTGCTGCGCAACGAACGGGACATCGCCGTACTGACCCCGATTGCGAAATATGCCCCGGCACCTGTCCCGGCAGCCGGAGCACCTGCGGATCCCGTCCCCGAAACCTGCGCCGCCGACGGCAATGCCAGCACCGCCCGCCAGACCCGATTTTCCGACGACACCCCCGGCACGGCACCCGACCTGCACACACCCGCCTGCGGCACCCGCCATCCGGCTCCGCCGCCGAGCGGCATCGGCGCCCTGCGGACGGGCGACGTCGTCCTGTTCCGCTGCGAAGGGCACCATATCCTGCACCGCATCGTCGGGATCGAAACAGGCGTCCGCTGCGAAGGGAACCGTCCCGTATGCGCACCAGCCGCAGGGAATGCCCCGTCCCCGGAGGCATCCGCGGAAAACCCCGCAGAGAGGGATTCCGCCGCGGGGACGCTCCGTTTCACCCTGTCCGGGGACGGTAATTACCGCACGACGGAGCATTGCCTCGGCAAGGATATCGTCGCCGTGATGACGGCTGTCATCCTGCCGTCGGGACGCATCGTCCGCACCTGCTCCCGCCGCTGGAAACGGCGGTCGCACAGGTGGCTGGCACTCCCCCAGGGCGTGCGGCGTTTCATCCTCCGGGTCATGTGGCGGCTCGGAATCCGGTAACCGGAAGCCGGCCGGCAAACGCGGCCCCTGAAAACGGCAGCCTGCAAAAATTACGGCCGCCGATAAAAAAAAGGCCGAAACCCGCACGGGTTTCGGCCTTTTCGAATATATAGCGGGGCACATCGCACCCCTCCTGGTGACAGATTACTCGCCCAGCGCGAAACGCTTGTAAGCGACAACCGTAGCCTCTTTGTCAGCCTTGTGGATGAACTCGGCGATCGTCTCCTTCTCGCCTACCACCGGCTGGTTCAGCAGCGTGTTCTCCTCGAAGAACTTTCGCATCTTACCCTCGGCGATCTTCTCGAGGATAGCCTCGGGCTTGTTGGCGTTCTTGGGATCCTGCTTCATGGCCTCGACGGCGATCTTACGCTCGTGCTCCACGATCTCCGCGGGGCAGTCGGCCTCCGAAATCGAAACCGGAGCCATCGCCGTAGCCTGCATGGCAACGGTGTGGGCGACCTCGGCGGGAACCTCCTTGTTGAAACCGAGGATCGTGCCGAGCTTCTTGTTGAAGTGCACGTAAGCGGCGCAATAGGGAGCCTCGATGCGGGCATAGTATGCCAGTTCGATCTTCTCGCCCGTCTGTCCCGATTTCTCGGTCACCATCTCCTCGACGGTGTGGCCTTCGTCATTCTTCGAGGCCATCAGGGCGTCGCGGTCTGCGGCGTCGTTCTTTACGGCAACCTCCAGCATCGCGTTGGCCGATGCGGTATATTCTGCATTCTGAGCCACGAAATCGGTCTCGCAGGCCAGGCAGAGAAGGTAAGCCTTCTGGCCTACGATCTTCGTAACGACGACACCCTCGGTAGCGGTGCGGTCGGCGCGCTTGGCAACGACGAGCTTGCCTTTCTCGCGGATAATGTCCTGAGCACGTGCAAAGTCACCTTCGGCCTCGATCAGGGCATTCTTGCAGTCCATCATACCGGCACCGGTCATCTTGCGGAGCTTCATTACATCAGCAGCTTTGATTTCCATAATAATTTTCCTTTCTTTTTATTGTTAATTGATTTCCCCAAAAGGCGATTACTCGGCCTTGGCCTCGGCTACCGCTTCCGCAGCTGCCTCTTCGGCTACTGCTTCAACGGCTGCTGCTTCGGCTACAGCTTCAACTGCTGCTTCGGCTGCGGGCTCCTCGAACGGAGTCTCCACAGCTGCGACAACCTCGGCTACGGCGGCCTGCTCGGCATCGATGGCCGCCTTCACGGCCTTCTTGATGCGGGGCTTGCCCTCCTTCTTCACGGGAGCGTCGGCACCTGCCTCGGCCTCCTGGGCTTCCTTCTCCTTTTCGAGCTTACGCTCCTCGGTACCCTCGGCGATTGCGGCGCACATGGCTTCGAGCACCACGGCAATCGACTTGGTAGCATCGTCATTTGCAGGTATAACGTAATCAATGTCGGTCGGATCACAACAAGTATCTACCATTGCAAATACGGGGATGCTCAGGCGTTTTGCCTCCCTTACGGCGTTGGCCTCCTTTTGCACGTCGACGACGAACAAGGCGGCCGGCAGGCGCGTCAGGTCGGCGATCGAGCCGAGGTTCTTCTCGAGCTTCGCGCGCTGGCGGGAAATCTGGAGCTTCTCACGCTTGGAGAAGTTATCGAACGTGCCGTCGCTATTCATCTTGTCGATGGTAGCCATTTTCTTGACGGCTTTACGTATGGTGGGGAAGTTTGTCAGCATACCGCCTGCCCAACGCTCTGTGACGTAAGGCATACCGACGGCTGCCACCTTTTCGGCAACAATATCCTTGGCTTGTTTCTTCGTGGCTACGAACAGCACGCGGCGGCCGCTCTTGGCGATCTGCTTGATGGCTGCGGCAGCCTCATCGATCTTGAGCACGGTCTTGTGCAGGTCGATGATGTGGATGCCGTTCTTCTCCATGAAGATGTAAGGAGCCATTTTGGGGTTCCATTTGCGCTTCAGGTGACCGAAGTGCGCACCGGCTTCCAATAATGTATTAAAATCTGTACGTGACATTTTAATTCAATCGTGTTTGTTAATTTTAATTCTCTTTTCTTCAACCCGACGGGTAGCGGCCCGGCCGATCCCACGGGTTTTCCGCGGCGGGGCAACCTGAAAGTAATACGCGTATAGATAATATAGGTAGTCTTTCCGGTTTGTGACCCGCACCGTGCTTGCCGAAATTCGGTCGTACGATTAACGCTTGCTGAACTGGAACTTGCGGCGTGCTCCGGGCTGACCGGGCTTCTTACGCTCAACCTCGCGGGGATCGCGCGTGAGGAACCCGGCTTTTTTGAGTGCCGGACGCATCTCAGCGTCGATTTCGCACAATGCGCGTGCGATGCCCAAGCGAGCGGCCGAAGCTTGTCCCGTAACACCACCGCCATCGAGGTTGATAACGATGTCGTAATTCTCCACCGTGTTGGTAGCCAGCAGCGGCTGCTTCACCTGGTACTGGAGAATTTCGAGCGGGAAGTAAACTTCAAGCGCCTTGCGGTTGATTGTAATCTGACCCTTACCCGGCTTCACGTATACGCGAGCCACAGCGGCCTTACGACGACCTACGGTGTTTACAACTTCCATAACTCTTACTTAATCTCGTTTAACTTAATGGTCTTCGGGTTCTGCGCTGCGTGCGGATGCTCCGCGCCGGCATATACCTTCAGGTTTCTGAGCAGCGCGGCGCCCAGACGGGTGCGGGGCAGCATGCCCTTGACTGCTTTTTCGACGATGAACGTCGGTTTCTTGGCCAGATAGTCGGCAGGCGTAGCGAAACGCTGGCCGCCGGGGTATCCGGTGTGACGCGTGTAGACCTTGTCGGTCATTTTTTTGCCCGTGAGCTTCACCTTGTCCGCATTGATGACGATGACGTAGTCACCGCAGTCCACGTGGGGCGTGTAGCTGGGCTTGTTCTTGCCTCGGAGGATCTTCGCGATCTGCGATGCAAGACGTCCCAATACCTCATCCGCAGCGTCGATGACGACCCATTCCTTGGTCACCGTCGAAGCATTGGCCGAGATAGTCTTGTAGCTTAATGAATCCACTGTGTTTTACGTTTAATTTAACTTGTTTGTAATCCGTTCCCCGCACTTTACGGGTGCGCAAAGGTACTAAAAAGTTTTCGTTCTGCAAAATAATACGGATTAAAAACGAGAATAGTCGTCAACGCCGACCCGGACTTCCCGTCCCGGGACGGACGGACGCACCGGCTGCCCGGCAGGCCGGGTTCTGTCCAGCCGGAAAATCAACGGAAGCGTGTACCTCACCCGCACCGGTTCGCCGTTCCCGAGCCGTCCGGGTTCCCATTTGGGCGACAGGGTGAGCACCCGCCCCACTTCCCGGATCAGGGCCAGATTCTTCCCCTGCTCCACGACGATGTCGGACAGCGTCCCGTCCTTTTCGACAATGAATGTCACCACGATGTCGTCTTCGACTTCATCCTCGAGCGCCTCCCGGGGATATTTCAGGTTCTCCATCACCCATTTGCGGAAACTTTGCAGATCCCCGCCCTGAAATAGCGGCATCTGTTCCAGTTCCCCGGCTACATCCTCCTCCAACGGAATTCCATCCGACAGCCCCGCCGCGAGCGAATCCGCAGCCGTAGGCACCGCCAACTGGATATTGACGGGCAGTACCAGTTTAGTGCGCACCGCAACGTCCCCCAGGCGTCCGGGAGTCCACCGCGGTGCGGAGGCGAGCACACGCAGGACTTCGGCCGAGCAGCGTTCGTCCGTCGAACTGACCACTTCCGGCTCCTCGACCGCCCCTTGCCTGCCGACGACGAACGACACGACCAGGCGCGCCTCGACCCCCTCACGGAACATCTCCCCGCCGAAACAAAGATGCCGAAACACCCAGTCCCGGAAAGCGAGCACGTCGCCCCCCTGGAACCGGGGAGGCTCGTCCACGCGCAGGTAAACAGTCCGGTCGGAAGCGGCGGTATCCGGCCTTACCACGACGGAAGAATCCGGCAGGATGGCCGGATGTGCCGCAGCGCTGCCCGCAAAGTACGGGAGCGCAGCAAGGAGAAAAAAGAATCGGGTCATTTTCAAATGGATTCGGGTAGACGATCCCTGCAAACATACGATTTTATATCCGGAATTACAAATCGAACGGGCAGGCGGGAAACAGGCCGCAGGTCAGCGACCGCTACGGGAACGTCCGCGGGCATGGCGGACGACCTCGTAGCGTCCCGCCGAATCCGTCACGAGCCGGTGCACGCCGGGGTTGTCGGGCAGGTAGCGCACCACGACCGAATCGCCGATTCGGGCCGTATGGAGGTTCTCTGCCTTGCGTACCTTGCCGGTGTACGCCTGTCCGCCGACCTCATAGCGGTAATCGAAACAGCAGACCGCATGTTTCTCACGGTAACGGCGACCGTGCGGCCTGTACCCGACGAATCCGACCCGCGATGAGCAGCCTGTCAGCACGGCCTTCGTCTCGGCACCTTCCGCCTGCAACCTTCCGCAGATATGCCCCGACCGGAGGATGGCCGCCCCGAGCAGGGCAGCCGGCACGCAGAGAAACGCAATGATCCATTTACCACGGCTCATAATTCAGGAATCAGTCCGGACGAAAATACGAAAAACGCGGAACGGATGCCGTACGACGACGGCAGAGCCGGATTATGGCGGTTCGGGGTCATCGTTGCGGTTCGGGGCAGAAGATATATTCCGGGCTCCACTCCGCCGGAGGCACGACGGCAGGCCAGCGGTGCGAAGTGTCGGGCTTCAGCAGGAAGTCGATCGGAAGGAGATATTTCACGGGCACTTTCGCGCTGTTCGCAATGCCGCCTCCCATCCGGGCAGGCGCCCAGCGGGGCGAGCTGCGCACGACGCGCACGGCCTCGCGAACCAGCGCCGGCGATTCCGAAATACCTATCGGCCCCGCCTTCCGCTCCGGCAGCAGCTCCTTGTACCGTTCATCCGTCCCCGGGGACTCCTTGCCGCACTCCTCATCACCACGGGCTGCCGCACTCAACGGCCCCACCTGCGTAACGTTCCCGAGCGTGTCGATGACGAAGCTAACGAGGATACGCCCCTGCTCGCCCCGGTCGAATGCCTCGCGGGGATAGCGGACATTCCGGTACACCCAGGCACGGAACTCCGTGAGGTCTCCGCCCATAAAGGTCGGATATTGTTCTAAGCCCGTGTGAAAGACGCACTCCCCGGCTTCGGGATCCTGCGCCGCAACCCCCTGCGACACACACAGGGCAAGCAACCATACACAGCATTTTTTCATAGTCAACGTTTTTTCACCGGATACAAGCGGATCGGAGTTTTCATAAAGATACAAAAAAATCGCACTGTTGTCCAATAAAACGCATCCGGCAACAAAAAAAAACGGCATGAAGAGGGAGAGCGTGACGGGAGCCGGAGACCCCGGCGAGGGAGTCCCTACAGGGGCGGAAGAGCGGCGCCGAGTGCCTGCAAAAACCCGGCACGACCACTCACAAAAAAGGCGGGCTCCGAAAACCGGAGCCCGCCCCTATCGCGGACGGCACTTCTGCCGCCCGGCGTAGTATTATCCGAGGAACGACAGCAGGATACCCGCAGCGACGGCCGAACCGACCACGCCGGCTACGTTGGGCCCCATGGCGTGCATCAGCAGGTAGTTCGAAGGATTCTCCTTCTGGCCTTCGGTCTGCGATACGCGGGCAGCCATCGGGACTGCCGAAACGCCTGCCGAACCGATCAGCGGGTTGATCTTGTTCCCGTCCTTGCTGAAGACGTTCATCAGTTTGGCCAGCAGCACGCCTCCGGCGGTACCCAGGGCGAATGCAATGACGCCCAGCACGAGGATCCCCAGCGTACGGAGATTCAGGAACGCCTCGGCCGTAGCCGTAGCGCCGACCGTGAGGCCGAGGAAGATCACCACGATGTTCATCAGTTCGTTCTGCACCGTCTTGCTCAGGCGATCCACCACGCCGCACTCCTTCATCAGGTTACCCAGCATGAGGCACCCGACCAGCGGGGCCGCACTGGGCAGCAGCAGCGAGATGATCACGGCGATGATCAGCGGGAAGAGGATACGCTCCAGTTTCGAAACCGGGCGCAGCGTACGCATCTTGATGCCACGCTCCTTCTTGCTGGTCAGCGCGCGCATGATAGGCGGCTGGATCACCGGCACGAGCGCCATGTAGGAGTAGGCCGCCACAGCGATCGGGCCCAGCAGTTCGGGGGCCAGCATCGAGGTGAGGTAGATGGCCGTCGGGCCGTCCGCACCGCCGATGATACCGATGGAACCAGCCTGCGCGGGCGTGAAGCCCAGGGCGTAGGCGCCGAGGAACGTCACGAAGATACCGATCTGCGCGGCGGCGCCGAGCAGGAAGCTCTTCGGGTTGGCGATCAGCGGGCCGAAATCGGTCATCGCCCCCACGCCGACGAAGATCAGGCAGGGATAGATACCCAGTTTCACGCCCAGGTAGAGGTAGTCGAGCAGTCCGGCGTTGGCCACGAAAATATCCCAGTGGACATGTCCGTCGGCGAAAAGTTCGGTATGGTACAGGTTCGCGCCGGGCAGGTTGGTGAGCAGCATGCCGAAGGCGATGGTGAACAGCAGCAGCGGTTCGAACTTGTGCCTGATAGCCAGGTAGAGCAGGAAGAATGCCACGCAGATCATGGCGACGCTTCCCCAGCCCATCTCGGAGAAGAAGCCCGCGATACCGGTCGAACCGGCGAAATCACGCAGGCTGTCCCATACGAAGTCAGCGTTCGAGGTTAGCATTGTCAGCATAGGGCTATTCGATAACGATCAGGTTATCGCCTTCCATAACCGTAGCGCCCTGCTGGATGCAGACCTCCTTGACTACACCGGCACGGTCGGCGTCGATATTGTTCTCCATCTTCATGGCTTCGAGCACGACGAGCGTCTGGCCCGAGGCCACCTTGTCGCCGACCTGCACCTTGACCGAGAGCACGGTGCCGGGCAGCGGGCATTTCACGGCGTAACCCGACGAGGGTGCCGAAGGGGCGATGCGGGGCGAAGGCGAAGCCGTCGCGGGGGTAATCATCGCACTGTTGGCGTTCTTGGGAGCGGGCATCACCTGGGGCCGCGATGCGGCAGAGGTCTTGGCGCCTTCGATCTCGACTTCGTAGGCCGTACCGTTGACGACGACGTGCGCCACCGTCGAGGCGTCGTTCACCTCGTCGATCTGCACGGTATAATTCTGTCCGTTGATTTTCAGTGAGTAATCTTTCATTGTTATTTTTAAGTTCTATTTCCTTTCGGGAAGCGGGGTTAAACCGTGAATTTTCGAATTCCAGGGCGAATAGGCACGCTTGATGCTCATGATGGTCAGCACCTCGGACTCCCTGTCGTGCAGGGCGCTCCGGTAGAGTTTCAGGGCCGTAGCGATGGCCGCGATCTCCTCGTCGTGGATCTGCCCCGGAACTACCGCGGACTTGTTGGCAGCGGCAGTCGCAGCGGCCTGGCGGCGCGTGAAGACATAGCCGAAGAGCTTCATGATCCACACCAGCAGTATCAGCACCAGGAACACGAGGCAGATACTGATGAGTGCCACCCACAGCATCTCCGACCAGCTCCAGTCTATTACCGATAATATTCTCATACTCATAATACGATTCTATTACAACGGAATGTTCGAATGCTTCTTCGCGGGGTTCTGCAGGCGTTTGGTTGCCAGCGACTGCAGCGCACGGATGATGCGGAAGCGCGTGTTGCGCGGTTCGATCACGTCGTCGATATAGCCGTAGCGGGCGGCGTTGTAGGGGTTCGAGAACTTGTCGTTGTACTCTTTCTCCTTTTCGGCCACGAACTTGGCTTTCTCTTCGGGCGATTCGATCGCTGCGACCTCCTTGCCGTAGAGCACCTCGACGGCGCCGCTGGCGCCCATCACGGCGATCTCGGCCGTCGGCCATGCGTAGTTGATATCGCCGCGGATGTGCTTCGACGACATCACGATATAGGCGCCGCCGTAAGCCTTGCGCAGCGTGACGGTGACCTTGGGCACCGTAGCCTCGCAGTATGCGAAGAGCAGTTTCGCGCCATGGGTGATGACGCCGCCGTACTCCTGGGTCGTACCCGGCAGGAAGCCCGGAACGTCCACCAGGGTCACGATCGGAATGTTGAACGCATCGCAGAAGCGGATGAAACGCGCGGCCTTGCGGCTGGCGTTGATGTCGAGCACGCCGGCCATGAACTTGGGCTGGTTGGCGACGATGCCGACCGACTGGCCGTTGAAACGCGCGAAGCAGGTGATGATGTTCTTGGCATATCCGGCAGCCGACTCGAGGTACTCGCCGTTGTCCACGATCGCCTTGATAACCTCAGCCATGTCGTAGGGTTTGTTGGCGTTGTCGGGGATAATGTCGTTGAGCGAATCCTCCAGGCGCGTGATCGAGTCGTTGCAGACGGCCAGCGGGGCGTCCTCCATGTTGTTCTGCGGCATGTAGGAGATGAGCTTGCGGATCAGCTCGATGCCCTCCTCCTCGGTATCGACGGCAAACTGCGCCACGCCCGACTTGGTGGTGTGCATCGTGGCACCGCCCAGCTGCTCCTGCGTCACATCCTCGCCCGTCACGGTCTTCACGACCTTCGGGCCGGTGAGGAACATGTTCGAGGTCTCCTTCTTCATGATGATGAAGTCGGTCAGCGCGGGCGAATAAACGGCACCGCCGGCGCAGGGGCCGAAGATGGCCGAAATCTGCGGGATGACGCCCGACGACATCACGTTGCGCTGGAAGATGTTGGCATAGCCGGCCAGCGCGTTCACGCCTTCCTGGATACGCGCACCGCCCGAGTCGTTCATGCCGATGCAGGGGGCGCCGTTGCGCAGGGCCATGTCCATGACCTTGCAGATCTTGTCGGACATCGACAGCGACAGCGAACCCGCCGTCACGGTGAAGTCCTGTGCGAAAACATAGACCAGGCGTCCGTTGATCGTACCGTAACCGGTCACTACGCCGTCGCCGAAGGCATGGCTCTTGTCCATCCCGAAGTCATAGCAGCGGTGCGTCACGAACATGTCGAACTCCTCGAAGGAGCCTTCGTCGAGCAGCATCTGGATGCGCTCGCGGGCCGTGTACTTACCCTTGGCATGCTGGGCGTCGATACGCTTCTGACCGCCTCCGAGACGCGCGGTTTCGCGGTTCTCGATCAGCTGGTTGATCTTGTTCTGAATTTCACTCATAAGTATGTAGGTTTGTAATTTTTCCGAACCCCGGAATTTCCCGGCAGGTATCGCCCGCGGCCTGCGGCCGCGTTTACAGGTCTGACCCCACCCTAAGTCACTCCCTCGGGAGGGACTTCTGTTCCGCCATTGGCGGAATTCGGAGATTCCGCAATATTCCTTGTTACACTATTTGTTCTTATTCTCGCAAAGCTCGGTCAGGATGCCCTGGGTCGATTTGGGGTGCAGGAAGGCGATGGTCATTCCCTCGGCGCCCTTGCGCGGGGTCTTGTCGATCAGGCGGATGCCCTTGGCTTCGGCATCGGCGAGCTGCTCCTCGATATTCTCGCAGGCAAGCGCCATGTGGTGGATACCGACGCCGCGGTTCTCGATGTATTTGGCGATGGTCGACTCCTCCGAAGTGGGTTCCAGCAGTTCGATCTTGGTCTGCCCCAACATAAAAAACGCCGTGCGCACCTTCTGGTCGGCGACCTCTTCGATGGCATAGCATTTCAGGCCCAATACGTTTTCCCAGTAGGGAATTGCTTCATCGAGGCTCTTCACTGCGACGCCAAGATGCTCGATATGAGAAACTTTCATAGCAAATATAAAATTTAAGTTAGTGAATATTTCGCGTCAAATACCAGCTTGTTATTTTGCGAACACAAAGATAGGGTATTAAATTGGAAATACCCAAGAGATTTCTGGTATTTTTTTCCGGATTTATGCTCCTTTCGGGAAGGCCAAGCGCTTCACAGCGAACTATAAATGTCGATCAGCCGGCGGGCGACGGCGTATTCCGAGAAAAGTTCGGCGCGGCGGCGTTCGCAGGCTTTCATCTCGCGGCGGAAATTCGCGTCCGACAGCACGTTTTCCAGCGCAGCGGCCACCTCCCCCGCCGCCTCAGGGCGGACATAGGCCGCGGCGTCGCCGGCAGCCTCGCGGTTGAGCTGCGTATCGCTCAGCACCATGGGTACCCCGGCACGCATCGCCTCCACCACGGGCACGATCGACGCCTCGATCCCGGCATCGGGCAGGTAGACGAAGGCATGGGCGAGGCGGAACAGCGCCGGCAGGTCGTCGGGGCTGAGTTCGTAGATAAAATCGACGCGCGAGGCCATATGCCGCCCGCGGGCAAATTCCAGCAGGGAATCCGAATAGGCCGTGCGCCGGCCGCAGACCACGATCCCGACCCGCTCGGCGGAAGATGCGGCAGGACGCACGGCAGCATCCGCCGGGGCATCGCCACGGGCATACGCGGCGATGCCGCCCCGCCCTGCCGCTGCGGCGGCACCCCGCCCCGGATCCCGATCGGCAGCCAGCCCGGGCAGTTCCGGGCCAGCGGCGCGCTGCGCTGCGCGGAGCCCCTCCGCACGGATCGCACGTTCGCGTTCGCCGAGCGAGCCGACCGCCTCGAAGAGCACCTCGTGGTTATGGCGCGGTTCGACAGTGCCGAGCATGAGGATGAACCTGCCGGGCAGCATGTATTTGCGCCGCACCGCCTCGAGCTGCGCACCGCCCGGCGTTTCATGCGGGACGCGCGCGGCGAGGGGCATCATGACCTCGATGCGCCCGGGGTCGATCCGCAACCGCTCCGACAGCTCGGCGCGGGCATCGCGGTTGACCGTAATGAGCAGGCTGGCGGAGCGCAGCGCACGGCGGTAGAGCCGCAGCAGCACCAGCCGCTCGGGCAGCGAATAGAGGTGCGGGTAGCGCAGGAAATTGAGGTTGTGGACGGTCATCACGCTGGGGATCCTCCGCAGCAGCGGCAGGGGCAGTCCGGGGCGGAAGCCGTGGTAGAGGTCGAACTCCTTATAACGCGCCCCGTCAACGATATACTCGTGCTCGGGGGCATATTCGGCCAAAAGTTCGGCAAGGTGCCGGGAGTAAGTCCCGGCAGGTGCAGCCGGGGTGTCTTCGAATCCGATTTTCATAACTCTGCGTAAAATTTTTCGTCTATATGGCAAATAATTGTTATCTTCGCTGAAAATAAGGCTGCCTTTTTATGAAGAAAGTTTTGCTCACTTTACTCCTGGCCCTGGCACTCCCCGTTGCGGCGGCCGAGGCGCAAAACATCGCCCTCGGCGAACGCGTACCCGAGGTGAAGGTTCCGGCATGGCTCCGGGGCGGGAAACCCGCCGCCACCCCCGGCCTGACGTACGTCGAGTTTTTCCACTCGTCGAACCCGGCCTGTACCGCGTCGCTCGAACAGCTCCGGGCGATAACCGACAAATTAGGCGCCAAACTCCACGTCGTGGTCGTCACGCGGGAAAACGAGGAGAAAATCGCTCCCCTGCTTTCGCCGTTCCTCTCGTGGCACATCTCCGTCGCGCTGGACACCGGGGGCAGGATATTCTCGGCGTTCAACGTGCAGTACGTCCCGTTCGGGGTGCTGGTCGACAGCCGGAACCGGGCGCTGTGGATGGGCAACTCACTGCAGCTGACACCCGAAATCATCGAAAAATCAAGTAAATAGCACCATGTCCTTCACGAAGATAAACCATTACGAAAAAGAGTACGCAGATACCCATCACGACACGGCGCTCAACGTCACGGAAGGCGTTGAAGACCAACCTATCGTAAGCCCTTACTTCACGCGCCGCAAGAAGAGGCGGCTTTCGACCGACGAATACGTCGAAGGCATCCTCGCGGGTAACATCACCACCCTGTCGCAGGCCATCACGCTCGTCGAAAGCAACAACCCCGCCCATTACGCGCAGGCGCAGCAGATCATCGAACGCTGCCTGCCGCACGCCGGGAAATCGGTGCGCATCGGCATCACGGGCGTTCCCGGGGCGGGCAAGTCGACCTTCATCGAGGCCATCGGCAACATGGTCACCTCGCTGCGGCACAAACTGGCGGTGCTGGCCATCGACCCCTCGTCGGAACGTAGCGGGGGTTCGATCCTCGGCGACAAAACCCGCATGGAGAGCATTTCGGGCAATCCCGACGTCTTTATCCGCCCCTCCCCTTCGGCCGGGTCGCTGGGCGGCGTGGCACGCAAGACGCGCGAGACGATCATCCTGTGCGAAGCCGCGGGCTTCGACGTGGTATTCATCGAGACGGTGGGCGTCGGGCAGTCCGAGACGGCCGTGCACTCGATGGTCGACATGTTCATGCTGTTGCAGATTTCGGGTGCCGGCGACGAGTTGCAGGGCATCAAGCGCGGCATCATGGAGATGGCCGACATCATGGTCATCACCAAGGCCGACGGCGAGAACATCCACAAGGCCGAACTGGCCAAGACCCAGTTCCAGGGGGCATTAAGGCTGTTCCCCGTCCCGGAATCGGGCTGGCGGCCCAATGTATACACCTGCTCGGCCGTGGCCGCGACGGGGCTCGAAGAGGTCTGGAAAGGCGTCGAGGAGTTCCTCGACCACATCCAGGCCAACGGCTATTTCCGCCACAACCGCAACCGCCAGAACAAATACTGGATGTACGAGTCGATCAACGAAGTGCTGCGCAACTCGTTCTACCACGACCCGGCGGTCGAAGCGCGCATCGCGGAGTACGAAAAGCGCGTGCTGGAGGACAAAATATCATCGTTCATCGCCGCCAAGGAGCTGCTGGACATCTATTTCAAGGATTTGAAATAGCCCTCTCAGGGCAGACTTACCATGCGACGCACATCGCCCCACCACGGACTGCATCCGGCCGGGATTCCCGGCCGGATGCATATTTCTGTCGTATCACCTAACCCACTTACACGATGAAAAAACTCCTTTTGACAGCATTGCTCACGATGCTGTGCATCCTCTGCGCACCGGCGCAGCAACCCGGGACAAAGCCCTACAAAGAACCCCGCGTACGCTTCGGCGCCGGGTACCGTTACAGCCTCGGCGTGGCGGAAAAATACAAAGCGACCTACCAGTCGGATTCCGGCACGGACAAAGCCGTATCGCCGTGGGGCACACCGGACAACATGCGCGGCGGCGAACTCCGGCTCGAAATGACCATACGTATCACTCCCGACTGGAATGTCGGCGCAGGCTGGGGAATGGGCATGTACGACAAAGACGACTGGCGGTCGCAGCTGATCTATGTCAAGGCCGAACGGCTGTACGGCAAGCGTCCCAGCCGCTGGTTCAACTATGCCGAACTGGGCACGACCTTTTACCAACATCAGGGTGCCGGGCTCACAAGCAGCATCGGCGGCGGTTACCGGCTGGCCATGACACGCCGCACACGGCTCGACTTCACGATGGGCCTGGAATACCTGAACATCGTAAGCACCGATAAAACAGCACGGTTCAACCGTTTCGGGGTGACGGTCGGACTTGCCATGCACTTCTGACGCCCTGTAAATACGGAATACCCCAAAGAATGCCCAATAGGTTTTAACCCTCCGGGAATCGCATATCGGAAGCATTTTCGAAAGCAGTACGAATAGCAAGGGCGCTCTAACATGTTAGAGCGCCCTTGCTTCGCATTTCACGGACATCCTACCCTGCCGCATATTTTTCCCGCAACAGTCCCGCCAGCTCCGGCATTCCCTCGGCGGCACGCTTGCGGATGAGGGTCAGCGGATTGCGGATGCCCGCCGTATCGGGATTACCGGGATCGACGACATAAATCGGGATTTCGGGACGCACGCAGCGCACCAGCGACGCGGCGGGATAGACCGCCAGCGAAGTCCCCACGACCACCATGATATCCGCCGTCTGCGCAATCTGCGCGGCACGTTCGAACATCGGCACCGCCTCGCCGAAAAAGACGATGTGCGGACGCAGCAGCGCCCCGTCGGGCGCCGTGGCGTCGAGCTTCTGCTCCCAGCCCTCGATCGGAACGACCAGATCGGGATTGCGCGACGAGCGCAGGCAGGTCAGTTCGCCGTGCAGGTGGGTCACTTTCGACGAGCCGGCACGCTCGTGCAGGTCGTCTACGTTCTGCGTCAAGACCTCGACCTCGAAATCCCGTTCCAGCCCCGCGATGGCCTCGTGCCCGGCATTGGGCTGCGCGGCGAGCATCTCGCGGCGGCGCATGTTGTAAAACCCGATGACCGTGGCACGGTTATGCGCCAACGCCTCGGGCGTGCAGACATCCTCGATCCGGTAGGAAGCCCATAACCCGTCGGAATCGCGGAAGGTCGCCAGACCGCTGTCGGCGCTTACCCCCGCACCCGTAAAAACGACGATTTTTTTCATAAACTATAACTTTAGATAACCTAATCTATGCCCAACGGCAGCAAGCAGTATCAACAGACTGAATCCGACTGCCTTCGTAACTCCGACGGCGACGCCTTCGGTCGAAATATCGTATGCCAGCATCGCCGCCAGCACGAAAAAAGCGATCCCCAGCACAACTTTCGCCAGCAGGGACTTTCGCCCGGCGGGTTCGGTGCGATCCACGGGTTCGGTGCGATCCGCAGGTACAGTATGATCCGGGAGCACCGCGCGATCCTCAGGCACAATGCGATCCGGGCGCCCGGTGCGGGTACGGAATCCCGTATTCCCGGCAGCCCTGCGGGATTCGGCCCGGCCGCCGGCACACCGCCCTTTGGGCGTCCATGCCGTGAGCAGTGCGGGCAGACCGAACAGCAGGGAACTCACTGCCGCATGCAACGGCGACTGCCCGACCCACAGCAGGTTGAGCGGGAACATCACCAGCGCAACCGCAAGCACCGAAACAACCGCAAAAATCCATTTCCGATTCATAGCAACCTCCTTTTATTACCTATTCGCCTGCATCCGGCGGGATGCCGTAAGTTTGCGGCGCTTCATGCGCAATTGCCAAAGCCGCAGTTCGGCATCGGAGCGCAGGCGCCGCCAGCGCCACAGGCTGTAAAGGCAAGCGGCAAACAACACGGCACCAAGCCCGAGCAACATGCAGGCCGTCGCCCGGTCGTCCGGAGCCTCCGCAAAGACGACCGACGGCATAATGACGCCCATGACAAGCGACAGGCACAACAGCATCAGCCACGCATCGCGCCACCGCTGCCGGGGACGCTTGCGCCGGTAATCCGCATATACATCGCAGATTCCCAACAATATACTCGCCGCCAGCAGCACCCCGCAAACCCACAGGGGCAGCACGTCGGAGCGCAGCAGCAGAAAAAAGAGTAGCAACCCGGCTGCCGCCCGCAAAGCGGCCCGGATCCGCACCCCCTTCGGGTTGCGGACGTTGCGGGGCCTTTTTATAAACATCGGATTCGACATAACACCGGCTTTTATTGATCCTACCATTTACTGCGTCTCGAATCAAGCCATACGGGAACAACGACGGCCGCAACCGCCATCGCCTTTAACAGCATCCCCCCGAACCCGCGGGCCAGCGAACATTCGCCGCCCAGCATATCCGAAATCTGGGACGAGCAAACCAGGGCGAACGCCCCCAGCAGCAATACGAAACAGAGCACCCTGCCCCGCCACGCCGCACAGGATCCCACGTTACCGACGGCCTCCCCGTCCTGCCCGCCGTCGTCATCGGACGGTTCGGGCCCGACGGCGGCCCATACGCCCAAAGCCCAGCAAAAAGCAATCACCAGTGCACAGACAGCCCCCTTCCAAAGCGCCTCGGCAGTCGGGAGACCTTCACCGAAACGGCGCAGCAGGAAAATTACGACGAAGGCGACAACGGCTGCCACGGGCAGGCCGAGCCACATGCGGCTGTGCAGAAACATCCGCCAGCGTCCGGCATCGAGCAGGCCGGAAAAATAGCATCTCCACATCCTGAACATCGGATTTATTTTTTTATATCGGCTTTATTTTTTTGCGGGTCGTCGGACTGCATACGGGCGTGCGGAGGCAGCGGGCCGGCCTCCCTGGCTGCCGCTGCGGCAACGGGAGGGACGGCATCCTGCAGCGGCGGCGTGCCTTCACCGGACGCAACGTCAGCAGGAGGAGCGGCGGCAACCGCGGGAGAAACGGCCGCCGGAGCCGGCGGGAAGTCCCTGCCCGACGAAGCAACGCCCGTATCCGCGGCCGGCAGGGTCGCCCCGGCGGCCGCACGCGGCTTCTTCAGGCGGCCGCTGCGGCGCAGGGCATCGGCGATGATCCACTGGAGCTGGCCGTTGATCGAGCGGAACTCGTCGGCAGCCCATAGCTCCAGTGCGTCCATCGTCGCGGCGTCGATACGCAGTACGAAACTCTTGTTATTACTCTCTTTAGCCATCCCCAGTTAAATCAATGGTGCAGGGTTCCGGCATTCACCACGGGCTGCGCGGCTTCGTCGGCACAGAGCACTACGAGCAAATTCGACACCATGGCCGCCTTGCGCTCTTCGTCCAGTTCGACGATATGCTCGTTGCCGAGGCGGTCGAGCGCCATGTGCACCATCGATACAGCGCCCTCGACGATCTTCTCGCGGGCGGAGATGATGGCATCGGCCTGCTGGCGGCGCAGCATCACGGCGGCGATTTCGGGCGCATAGGCCAGGTAGTTGATGCGGGCCTCGACCACCTCGATGCCGGCCATCGCCAGACGTTCGTTGAGCGTGTGTTCGAGTTGGTCGTTGATCTGCTCGCTGTTCGAGCGGAGCGTCAGCTCATCGTCCGCAACACCATTGTTATCATAGGAATAGCAACCGGCCACCTGGCGCAGTGCGGCGTCGCTCTGCACGCCCACGAAGTTCTCGAGGATGTTCATGCGCGCCGTGGCCGAAACGCCGGTCTGCCCGGCCGTAGTCGGGGCGTCGATCTCGAAAACGGCCTTATAAATATCGTCGCGCTTGATCTTCCAGACCAGTACCAGCCCGATCAGGATCGGGTTGCCCGTCTTGTCGTTGACCTTGATCGGGTCGACGTTCAGGTTGCGGGCGCGGATCGAGATCTGCTTGGCCGACATGAAGGGGTTGACCCACCAGTAACCCGTTTCGTAGAAGGTACCTTTGTATTTACCGAAAAAGACCATCACGCGCGCCTCGTTGGGTTCGAGCAGCATGAATCCCGCCATGCAGATCAGCATGCAAAGGCTCCAGACGACGCCCGCCGCCACCAGCCCGCCACCGAGCGCCAGCCCGGCGTCGATGCGCTGCGCGCCTGCGACGATCGCGTAAACCCCCAGGGCCAACCCGCCGAGGATCAGCACCAATGCCAGGAAACCATTGCATTTCCAGCCTTTGTAAACGAAATTTCCATTTTCCATACCCGTGTAGTTTTTGAATGATATTATTTTGATATCACAAATATATCGAACATTTTTGGATTTGCAAATTTTCCGGGCATTTTTTTCATAACGGACTGCGACCGAAGCAGAAGAGGCCCCGCAGCCCGGTTTAGGCCGAAAAAAACCGCTCCGTGGCACAGTTCATGCAAGGTTGGAGGGCGTAAACCAAAACAAAATTTACATCATGAATCAGCAAAGACACACCAACGAAGACACGCTGACCGACATTTTCGGTTCGGAGGAAATGCGCAGTCCGGCACCCACGGAATTCATCCCCAAGGGCAAGACGGCTCCCGAGATCGCTTACCAGTTAGTCAAGGACGAGACCTATCCGCAGACACAGCCGCGGCTGAACCTCGCCACGTTCGTAACGACCTACATGGACGATTACGCCACGCGGCTGATGAACGAGGCCATCAACATCAACTACATCGACGAAACGGAGTACCCGCGTGTCGCGGTGATGTGCGGCCGCTGCCTGAACATCGTCGCCAACATGTGGAACACCCCCGAGAAGGCCGAATGGAAGACCGGTGCGCTGGGCATCGGTTCGTCGGAGGCATGTATGCTGGGCGGCGTGGCCGCATGGCTCCGCTGGCGCCAGCGCCGCAAGGCCGCAGGCAAGCCCTTCGACAAACCGAACCTGGTGATGAGCGCCGGGTTCCAGGTCGTATGGGAGAAGTTCTGCCAGCTGTGGCAGATCGAAATGCGCACCGTGCCCCTGACGCTCGACCACATCACGCTCGACCCCAAGCAGGCGCTGGAGATGTGCGACGAGAACACGATCTGCATCGTGCCGATCGCAGGCGTCACGTGGACGGGCCTGGACGACGACATCGAGGGGCTGGACAAGGCGCTCGACGAGTACAACGCCAAGACCGGCTATGAAATCCCGATCCACGTCGACGCAGCGTCGGGCGGTTTCATCCTGCCGTTCCTCAAACCCGAGAAGAAGTGGGACTTCCGCCTCAAGTGGGTATTGTCGATCTCCACGTCGGGCCACAAGTACGGCCTGGTATATCCCGGCCTGGGATGGGTGGTATGGAAAGACAAGAAATACCTGCCCGACGAAATGTCGTTCTCGGTCAACTACCTGGGCGCCAACATCACGCAGGTCGGCCTCAACTTCTCGCGCCCCGCAGCGCAGATACTGGGCCAGTACTACAACTTCATCCGCCTGGGATTCGAGGGATACAAGGAGATCCAGCAGAACTCGATGGACATCGCCAAGTACTGCCACCAGCAGATCGGCACGATGAAATGTTTCAAGAACTATTCGGAGGAGGTCGTCAACCCGCTGTTCATCTGGATGATGGATCCCGAGTACGACAAGAAGGCCAAGTGGACGCTGTTCGACCTGCAGGCCAAACTGCAGCAAAGCGGCTGGATGGTTCCCGCCTATACGATGCCCAAGAACATCGAGGACGTGGTCGTAATGCGCATCGTGGTGCGCCAGGGCATGTCGCGCGACATGGCCGACATGCTGATGGGCGACATCCGCAATGCCATCGCCGAGTTCGAGCAGCTGGAGTACCCCACTACCTCGCGCATCAAGTACGAGAACAAGGAACACCAGAAAGGAAAAGTCTTTACGCACTAATATGCCCCGTCCGGCGGCAGGCGTACCCGGGAAGGGCATGTCGCGCCGCCGGCACCGGACGGCAGAGCGACAGCCGGGAGCGGACAACTCCCATATCGGACTGTACGTACGGCGTGACGCCGAAGCGTCACAGGTCACCGTCCCGGCGCCCCTGCTTCGGCAGGGGTTTTTACGAGAGGACTCCGGCCCCCTGGAACGAATGCCGGAAAGCGGGCGCCCCGGCGCCCGCAGCCAAAGCATTTCGCGCCCTGCGGGGCTGCGAAGGGTCGGACAGACGGCTTCCACAATCGTGGGGGCCGTCGTTTTTTTATCGGGATGCGGGCTTTCATGCAGGCCGGGGCGCAGACGGGGGGGGGTAAAGGACGACAGCGGAATCACACAGGCCCGCCGCAGAGGGGCATCCGCACAGGCCGGGGCGCAGGCCGGGCGGGGAAAACAGAGAGAGGAAGCGGTAGACACAAGGCGGGTAGGCGGATGCGGGTTTTCACACAGGCCGGAACATAGGCCGGGCGGAGGCAGAGGGAGAAAGCGGCATACACAAGGCGGGCGGAGGACGGGAAGGCGGATGCGGGCTTTCACGCAGGCCGGAAAGCGGCAGGCTGAGCGGGCGACAAGCCGGGGAGACAGGTAAGAGCCCAAGACGGGGCGGGCACCCGGCCGCAACGGGAAAATCCGACCGGCAGGACAGATGCTGCGACCAATAAGACAACCGTGTGCCCGGAAAGGAGAAAAACAACCGGCGGGGAGGCGGATGCGATTTTCATTATACCGATTTGTTTTGTAACTTTACGACGTTTTTATCCAACCGCAGACAAATGGCAGAAACATTCAATATCTTCCTGATCGTCATGGCCGTGCTGGCCGCCGGGGTTTACGTCGCCCTGCACTTTTTCGAAGCCGGGTACGGCTATCTGTTCAACCCGAAATACGGCCCCCCGGTACCCAACAAGGTGGGCTGGGTCATGATGGAGTCGCCCGTGTTCATCGCAATGTGCGTGCTCTGGCTCATGTCCGGGCGGACATGGGAGGCCGGGCCGCTGGCGCTCTTCATGCTGTTCCAGGCGCACTACCTGCAGCGCGCCTTCATCTTCCCGCTGCTGCTGCGCGGAGAGTCGAAGATGCCGCTGGGGATCGTCGTGATGGGCATGACGTTCAACACGCTCAACGCGCTGATGCAGGGCGGGTGGATCTTCTACGTCTCGCCCGAAGGCTATTACGCCGACTGGTTCGCAAAGCCCTACATTTACATTGGGGGAGCCCTGTTCATGGCGGGGATGGCCGTAAACCTCCATTCCGACCATATCATCCGCAACCTGCGCAAGCCGGGCGACACGCGCCACTACATTCCCCGCGGGGGGATGTTCCGATATGTCTCGTCGGCCAACTATTTCGGCGAACTGCTCGAATGGACGGGCTTCGCCGTGGCTTCGTGGTCGTGGGCCGGGGCGGTATTCGCCTGGTGGACGTTCGCTAACCTCGCACCCCGTGCGGCATCGCTCTACAAGCGTTACACACAGGAGTTCGGGGAGGAATTCACGGCGCTGAAACGAAAAAAGATCATACCTTTCATCTATTAACCTACCGGAAAATGTCATCACTGTTCACCCCTTATAAATTAGGCCCCGTGACACTGCGCAACCGCACGGTACGTTCGGCGGCGTTCGAGTCGATGGGGCGCCATTTCGGCCCCACGGAGCAGCTCAAGGAGTACCACGTTTCGGTGGCACGCGGCGGCGTGGGCATGACCACGCTGGCCTATGCCGCGGTATGCCGCAGCGGACTGTCGTTCGACAAGCAGTTGTGGCTGCGCCCAGAGATCGTGCCCGGGCTGCGCGGGATAACCGACGCCGTACACCGCGAAGGCGCGGCGGCCGGCATCCAGATCGGGCATTGCGGCAACATGACCCATTTGACGACCGCCGGGCAGATCCCGATCGGCGCATCGACGGGGTTCAACCTCTATGCCTACACCCCCGTGCGGGGTATGCGCAAGGACGAGATCGCGCAGGTGGCACGGGATTTCGGGAAGGCCGTCCACACCGCGCACGACGCGGGGTTCGACTCGGTGGAGGTACATGCCGGGCACGGCTACCTAATCTCGCAGTTCCTCTCGCCCTACACCAATCACCGGAAGGACGAGTACGGCGGGACGTTGGAAAACAGAATGCGCTTCATGCGGATGTGCCTCACGGAAGTGATGGAGGCCGCGGCGAAAACGGGGACGGCCGTATTGGTGAAACACAACATGTACGACGGGTTCAAAGGCGGCATTGAGATTCCCGAAAGCATCGCCATAGCCCGCGAGATCGAACGCTTCGGCGTGGACGGCATCGTGCTTTCGGGCGGGTTCGTCTCCAAGGCCCCGATGGCCGTGATGCGGGGGCTGATCCCGATCTACACGATGAGTTATTACTCGCCCCTGTGGCTGCGCTATTTCATCCGCTGGTGCGGGCCTTTCATGATCCGGCAATTCCCCTTCGAGGAGTGCTATTTCCTCGAGGACGCGAAGAAATTCCGCGCCGAGCTGAAATGCCCGCTGGTATATGTCGGCGGGCTGGTGAGCCGCGAAGGGATCGACAAGGCGCTGGACGCGGGGTTCGAACTGGTGCAGATGGCCCGGGCGCTGGTCAACGACCCGGCGTTCGTGAACAAGCTCCGCGAGGGCGACGCCTCGACCCGCAGCGGCTGCGACCACCGCAACTACTGCATCGCGCGGATGTACTCGGTGGACATGAAGTGCTGCAAGCATTGCGACGGACTGCCGCGCAGGATACAGGAAGAGTTGGCAAAATTACCGTAAGCAGGGAAGGCATGAAGGAACGCAACCGAAAAGATAGCGCGTGGGCGCTGGTGACGGGCGCCGGATCGGGTATCGGGCGTTGTTATGCCCTGCGGCTGGCGGCGCTGGGCTACCGGCTGGTGATCGTCGGCAACAACCGTGCGCCGCTCGAGGCGGTAGCGGAAGAGATACGGAACGCAGCGGTAGCAGCCGCAACGCCCGCCGCCGAGGTGCGGGTGATAACGACAGACCTGGCACGGGTCGGGTCGGCACAGGAGCTGTACGACCGGATAGCCGCCGAGGGGATCGGGGTCGATGTGGTGATAAACAACGCCGGGATATTCTCGTTCTGCGACATTCTCGCAACTCCGGCGGAACGTATCGAGCGCATCATCCTGCTGCACGACCTGACCGTCACGCAGCTATGCCGCCTCTTCGCCGCAGACATGGTACGGCGCGGCGTGCGGGGACATATCCTCAACATGTCGTCCTACTCGCTGTGGATGCCCTTCCCGGGACTGGCGCTTTACAGCGCCTCGAAAGCCTACATGCGTTCGTTCTCGGTGGCATTCGCCAAGGAGGTGCGCGAACGGGGCATCCGCGTGACGGCGGTATGTCCGGCAGGCGTGGCGACCGACCTCTACGGGCTGACGCCCTACTGGCAGCGCATAGGCCGCAAACTGGGCGTGCTCATCACCCCCGACAGTTGTGCGCGCAGGGGGCTGAAAGCGTTGTGGAGGGGCAGGCGGTGCATCGTACCCGACTGGTGGAACCGCGCCTGGATCCCCTTTTGCAAGGTATTGCCGATGTGGGTGCTGCGTCCGGTACGGCGTTTCACGATGAAGTTCCAGAAATAAGGCGGGACGGCGCAGCCGGCCACCGCAGGACGGATCCCGTCCTGCCGGGTAAAACACGCACGGCGCCGGGCTGTGCCGCCGGGGAGAGGCAGGAAGCAGTACGGCGGAGCCACACTCCGGGGACGCGGCGCACGGACAAGACATATAGATGACTATGAAAAATATTAAAAATGTAATTTTCGACCTCGGGGGCGTCCTCGTAGACCTCGACATAGACCGCTGCACAGCGGCATTCAGGCAGCTCGGCATGAACCGGGTCGCCGACCTGATAAACCCCTGCTATCCCGCCGAGATGATCGGACGGCTGGAACGGGGCGACCTGTCGTTCCACGAAGCATGCGACGCGATGCGGAAGCTCGACGGGCAGTACGACGTCACCGACGCAGAGATCGCAGGGGCATACGGCGCGTTCCTGGTGGAGGTACCGGTCGGGAAGTTGCGCCAGATAGAACGGCTGCGCCGGGCGGGGATCCGCACCTACGTGTTGTCGAACAACAACCCGGCGTCGATGGAGGTCATCCGCGGCGAATTCACGGCCGACGGGCACACGATGGACGACTATTTCGACAAGGTATACCTCTCCTACGAACTGCGCGAGCTGAAACCCTCGGAGGCGATCTTCCGCAAGGTGATCGCCGACAGCGGCATCGTCCCCGCACAGACGCTCTTCATCGACGACGGGCGGAAGAACGTCGAAGCGGCGCAGGCACTGGGATTCGCGGTATACATGCCCGCGCCGGGAGAGGATTTCGGACACCTGTTCGAAGAGATAACCGCAACGAAATAGCAACGCCGCACGGAATGCCCGGCGGCAGGGCTGCGACCCGGCATAAATAAACGCCTCATGAAAAAGTGGATTAAAATCACATCGATCGTCACGGCCGTAATCGCCGTGATTGTGCTTGCCGTGGCGGTATCCATAGCGCCGTTGGCAAAAAATTACATCGAGAAACACGACCGCGAACTGTTAGGCCGCTCGATCCGCATGGAACGGCTGAAGTTCAACATATTCACGGGGCGCCTGCGCATCGGCGACCTGCGCATCGGCGGGGCGGACGACTCGACGACCTTTTTCCGGCTCGACAGTTTCGACATGCGCATGCGGCTGTGGCCCCTGTTGTCGAACCGCGTGCTCGTCAAAAAACTCACGTTCGCGGCGCCCGACATAAAGGTCTACCAACGGGGCAGCTCGTTCAGTTTCGACGACATCCTGGCACATTTCGCGGGAGACACGATCCCGGCGGCCGCAACGCCCGAAAAGCCGTCGAAGCCGTGGGAAATAGGCATCTACGACATCTCGATCCGCAACGGGCAGGTGTTTTACAAAGACCTGCTGCTCGATGCCACGTGGGGCATGAAGGACATCAACCTGCACATCCCGGGCGTCTATTTCTCGGGCGAGAAGACCGACGTGGGCGCCGTCCTGAACTTCGCAGAGGGAGGTTCGCTCTCGACCGACGTGGGGTACAACATCGCGACGTCGGAATTCGACATCGGCATCCGCCTGCAGGACTTCGCACTGGCCGGGACGCTGCCCTACTTCCGGCAGGCGCTCGACGTCGCGGCGGTGGACGGACGGCTTTCGGCCGACATACGGCTGCGGGGCAATACCGAGCACCTGCTGTCGCTGCGCACCGAAGGTACGGCTTCGCTGGCGGGTTTCGCCCTGCGCGACCGCCAGCAGCGGCCCGTGGTGGGCGTGGATACGCTGGGCATGAAGCTCGCCGAGGGTGACATGGGGTCGATGCGTTTTCGTTTCGACCGAATCTATGCCGCCGGGGTCTCGGCGCTGTTCGAAATGACGCCCGAAGGCGACAATTTCTCGGCGCTGATGAAACCCACGGGTAGCACGGCAGGAACTCAGGCAGCCGGGAGAATATCCGAAAGCGGTGCAACGGACGACGCGGCACAGGATCGGGCAACGGCTCCGGACGCCCCCGGGGACGTCACACCGACGCTCAGGATCGCCGACCTGGAGATAGCCCGGGGCAGCGTGACGGTGCGCGACCTGACGCTGCACCGCCCGTTCGAATACACCGTCTCGCAGATCGGCATGCACAGCCGCGATTTCGACCCGTCGAAGCACAACAAGCTCACGGTGGATGCCCGCATGCAGAAAACGGGCTCGGCGAAACTGCGCTGGGAAGGGGCGTTGGACAACATCGACAACCAGAACATCACGCTCTGGCTGTCAAACCTCGACCTGCGCGACTTCGGCCCTTACTGCGAGCATTTCACGGCCTATCCGCTGACGAAGGGCAACCTCACGTTCCGCAGCCAGAACGTTATCCGCGACCGTTACCTCGACGGCACCAACCACCTCGACATGTTCGAACCGAAGGTCGACAGGAAACGCAAGGACATCAAGGCGGAAATGAACATCCCGCTGAAGCTGGGGCTCTATGTGCTCAAGGACAAGAAAGGGCATGTGAAGATGGACTTGCCGGTCAGGGGCAGCCTCGACTCACCGGAATTCTCCTACCGCAAGATCGTGCTCAAGGCGATCGGCAACGTACTGCTGAAGGTGGTGACGGCACCGTTCTCGTTCCTTTCGGGCAACAGGGACAACCTGGAATACATCAACATCGACCCGCAGCAATATGCCTTCACCTCGGAACAATACGCCTCGCTGGACAAGATCGCGCAGGCGTTGCGGGACAAGCCCGAAATGCATATCGCCCTGACGCAGCGCATCAACATGCGGCGCGCCCTGCCACGGCAGGCGGCTAACGCACTGCGGATGGCATATGCCGCACACATGAGGGCGGCGGATTCGACGCAAAGGCGGCAACTTTCGATGCTCGAATACGAAAAGATCCAGCAGACCGACATCCGCACCCCGGCGATCATGGCCTTTGCCGATTCGCTGCTGGCGGCGCAGGGTGTCTCCCCGCAGGGGCTTTCGGCCGAGGACAAGGCGATGGCGCTCTTCCGCGAACAGGCGGCCGGACAACTGGTACGCATGACGGCCGCCCGCAACAAGGCGCTGATCGACTACATGCAGTCGACGCACGGCGCGGCAGCCCCGGCTTTCCGCGTACAGGCGATGGATTCGGCGGCGATGCTAACCTACGCAGGGCGTGACCGCTACACCATAGCGATAGAAGTGGACGGCGAAACCGTGGAGGTGGCAACGGAGGACGGGGCGCCCGTCGCCGGGGATGGCACAGGGACAGCGGATATGGGTGCGGCCGCCACGACCGGAACGGCAATAGATGCAGCAACCTCGACGGAAGTTGCAAGCGAAACGGCAGGGATAACAACCGCGGCAGGTGGTGCGACAGAAGCGGCAGAAACAGCCGGGAGCGGCGAGGCGGCATCCCCGGCAAGCGGCACAGCGGGCACGGCTGCGACGAAAGTTCGGCGATAGATCCCCGGTTTGGCGGAAGAGTACATAGCGGAGTGGGCGATCCGGACGGGGAGGCCGTAAAAACAGCAAAAAACGTCCCGGAAAGTGAGGGGCTCCCCTGCCGCCGGGACGCAACGGGACGCAACGGGATTGCCAGTCCTCCGGAAGGTAACGCATACGGATCGAGGCGCTATATATCCGGGGAGGCAACAGAACAGGGAACCCGGAACAGGCAACAGAGGAATAGAAAACAGGTATCCGAAACAGGTACAGGAACGGTAGTAGGGACTGGAACAGAGACAGAGACAGAGACAGAGACAGAGACGGAGACGGAGACAGGGACAGGGACAGGGACAGGGACAGGGACAGAAAAACGTCAGGGCATCGGCAAAAGGCTGCCCCGAACCCCGAAACCAGAGCGGCGAAAAACGTCCGGCAAGCAAACCGGCAACTCACGCAACCGGAATCCGGCGCACCGCCGGGCACAGTGGATTTCGGGGAAAAAGTTTGCCGGAACAAAAAAAAGCGGTTATCTTTGCAACCCGGAATCCGGAAGGTTCCCCCGGCCGGAAATGCCCGGGATTGACACACGACAACCCCGTGGGGTTGCACAAGGCCAATCACGGGGTCAGGGTCGGGAACGACGGGGTGTAGCGCAGTCCGGTTAGCGCACCTGCTTTGGGAGCAGGGGGTCGTGGG